>ERZ1036460.259-NODE-259-length-21849-cov-12.680600_pt1 | contig 21849 bp, 9 predicted proteins | sample MGYA00514229_ERZ1036460 | MGnify/ENA primary metagenome ERZ1036460 (study PRJEB33795, sample SAMN09464921) | human gut metagenome | host: Homo sapiens | place: USA: Stanford, California | collected 2016-08 | study: EMG produced TPA metagenomics assembly of the...
ATTTCCAGATTTATCTAGGCTAACAAAATATCTATTTAAAGGATTTTTAGATTCGAAATCATCCTTATTTATAAATGTGAAATAGTTAAATATACTATCACTTGCTTTTTTACTACCTTCATTATTGATTTTAAAATAACAATTATCTTTATTTAAGCTTGTTTCAATAAATTTGTTATCATCTTTTGTTACAACATTAATTGAAGTTTTATAGTAGCTCTTATCTCCAAATAGTCCATTATCGATTTCGGTATATCCATAATCTAATTCGTTAGAACTTGAATAATAATATTTAAAACCAACAACTAATCCATATCGATAACTAATAACGTGGTCAAATTCTTTACCTTCAATGATTTTTGGTTTATCTAATTCATATGAATCAATTTTCATATCATTAAAATCTAAAATACCATTTAGGAAAATTTGACTAACTTTTTCAAACCCAGTTACAACTCTAGTTATAATTTTGTCGATGGAATCGACAAAATCACTACTTGCATATTTAACTTGGTAAGCATTTTTAAGGGCTTTTGTAGCAATATCATTATTAGAATCATAATTAAAGTTAAATAATAACAATTCTTTACCTAAGGATTTAGATGCTTCACTATTAGTTAAAACTGATACATTATTAGAAATATTTGTATATGTTATTTTGCTATTTTGATTAGCAAAAACTACACTAATTACAACTGCACAAGTTGCTAAACTCGCTAAACCCATACCTAAATAAGGGAATAATTTTTTCTTTTTAACTGGTTCAATAATTTCTTCTTTTACTTTAACTTGTTTTTTAGCTTTTCTAGCTTCAAATTCTTTTAAGACTTGTTCGCTAGTTAATTTCATTTCAAAATCTTTTGACTCATTAATAATTTTTTCGATTTTGTCATCTTTAATTGGTTTAAGAATCATAATTAGCTAGCTCCTTTCTTAATTTTTTTATTCCAGAATTATATAACCATATCACCGTCCCTAACGGTTTATTAAGACTTTTTGATATTTCATCAAAAGTTAAATCACTATATGAATGAAGTAAGAAGACATTTAATTCTTTTTCATTCAATATTTTTTTAATTTTATCCATCAAGATCTTTTCATCACTATCATATGTATCTAAAGTATTAGCTTTAAATTCAAATGCTTCATAATCATCTTCTTTACTCATCTTTTTTAAATAATTAATAGCGATATTTCTAGATAAGACTATAAAATATCCACTAATCGATTTATTTACATCAATCGAATCAAGATTTTCCAAAAATTTGATAAAAACTTCTTGAGTTAGATCTTCACTCGTTTCGTAATTTTTGACTATCGAATATATATTATAAAAAATAACCTTTTTCGTAGCCTCAAAAAGCGAAGCGAAATAACTCATGTCGCCACTTTTAAGCTTAATGACACTTTCCTTTAAATTCTTTTCTTCCATGGACACCTGCAAGTACAATTTAAAATAATATTTTATTGGTAATAATTTTCATTCCAATAATTGAATACAATAATTTTAGTCTTTCTTTTATCTTTTTAATATTAAAAGAGGCATGGCATTTAAAAAATGCATCTTTAATTTTGTTCTTGTCATCATTCAATAAACTTACTTTATCATATATAGAATTTAAATATAATTTTTACCACTAGTATAAAAAAATCATAAAAGGAATTTTGAAAAAACCAAACGTTCTCTTTTTTGTGATTGGTGAAAGAAGATTTTTTTACTTAGGCAACTTACAAATGCCTTACGTCAACAATAAATGACTTAATTTAAAAATTAAAAAGACTTATATAAACTCTTACTTCTTTCGCTTATAGAGGATGCTAAAATTTATCTATTAAAATTTAATAAGTTATCATTATCGCTATAGTTATAACTTATTGCATTTTCTAAAAAAAGGCTGAGACAATCTTTTTTCATTTGCACCTAAGCGATAGCATCAAATTTGCTGCGTGTTCTTTGACAACTTTTTTTAAAAAAATAGTACCAGATTTCTCTGATACTATTTATTGGTTATTTTTTTTGGAATTTTCCTTTATTTTTGCCTCTTGAAATATGAACTAATAAAGTTCCATTTTGAGATTTAGCCAAGGCTTTTCCATATTTAAGTCCTTCTTCTTTTGTATCGAATGTCTTAATTATTTTTTTGCCTTCTTTAAGAATGATTTGCCATTTACCATCTACTTTTTTAAGGTGATATACCTTTTTATGGTCTGGATTTTTTTCTTTTTTGACTTCAGAAGGAGTAATTTCTTTTTCTTCTTTATCTTCTTCTGTAGTCTTTAAATCTTCTTCATTAGTTTCATCAGTTTGAGAATCTATAAAGTGATTTTCTTTTTCGCTTTCTTCTCCAATTAAAGATTGAGCTTCGAAATTATCGATAATTTCTTCGTTATTAGTTATATCTTCAACTTCGCTGAAAGTCTTTACAATTTCTTCACTTTCATCTTTACCAGGATTTTCAAGTTCAAATGATTCTCCTAAAGGTGATTCAGTTTCTTCAAGTGAAGCTTTTCTATCAAGTTCAGCCATTTCAACTTTATATCTTTCGATTTCTTGTGTATTAGCTAAAATGAAATGTCCTGGCTCAATTTCAACAAATCTAGGTTTATCGACTGAGTAGTCATGAACTTCACGTGGGTTATAAGGAATTCTTTGACGATTCTTTTCACTTAATGGATTTGGCTTTGGAATAGCGCTTAATAAGCTCTTTGTATATGGGTGTAATGGGTGACGGAATAATTCATCACTTGTTGCAAGTTCAACAATCTCACCAAAATACATAACAGCGATTCTATCACAGAAATATTTAACAACTGATAAATCGTGAGCAATGAAGATAATAGATAATCCCATTTCTTCTTTTAAATCATTAAGTAAATTGATAATTTGAGCACGAATTGAAACGTCTAAAGCACTAATTGGTTCATCACAAATAAGTAATTTTGGATTCATGATTAAGGCTCTAGCGATACCAATTCTTTGACGTTGCCCACCACTAAATTCATGTGGATAACGGTTACAATAATCAGCAATTAATCCAACTTTTTCTAAGATGTTAACAACTTTTTCGTGATTTTCTTGTCTATTTGTATAACCTTGAATTTTTAATCCTTCTTGGATGATATCTTCAACTGTCATACGTGGATCAAGTGAATCAATTGGATCTTGGAAAATCATTTGAATTTCACTCATCAATCTATGGTTATTAGATTTTAAAGATTCAAGTAAAGTATTAAGTCTTTCGAATTTTTCATCAAAATTTTGATGGATTGTATCAAGTTTAGCTTTCTTTTGCTCTTCAGATAAACTTTGATCATTTTCAATCGCTGAAGTTGTTTGTTTTAAAGTTTCATTAAGGACAGAAACTTCTTTGCTTAATTGTGAAATCTTAACATCGTTAACTCTTAATTTACGAGCTTTCTTATCATCATGTTTGATTTGAGCAATTTTAGCTTTTTGAACTTTGACGATATCACCAGCTTTAGCTTTTGCTTCGTTAACTTGTGTTTCATATTCTGCTTCAGAAATATTTCCACTATCAAGTTCACTCTTAAGTGTTTTAAGTTTATCTTTTAAACGGATCTTTGTATATTTGATTTCTTTATCGTTCCAACGTGTACCAGCACCGATTCTATATCCTTTATAATATATAGAACCTGATGTGATGTGATAAAGTCTGATAATTGATCTACCAGTAGTTGTTTTTCCACATCCGGATTCACCAACGATACCAAAACATTCGCCTTCTTTAATTTGGAAATTAACATCATGGACAGCTTTAAGTTTATATCTATTAGGTCCTTTACCAAAGAAGAAGTATTGTTTAAGGTGATTAACACTTAAAATAATCTTTTTATCAACATATTCTTGTTTGAATTTACATTTTGAAGTAATGTTAGCAATTTCTTGTTTTACATCGTTTTGATCGACACCTTCAAGTTCATTAACAAGATTAAATTCATCATCATCTAATGAATTAATAGATTCTTTATCAACATTAACGTTACCGTCAACAAAATTTTGATATGCTTTAGCGTTTTTATTAAATAAAGCTTGCTTGAATGATTCACTTTCAATTGATTTTATGTATTCAAATGATTCTTCAGGAACTACAGCTTTAAGTGACTCAACTGCTCCTTCATTATTTTCTTCATATGCTTTTAATGAATTTGCAATACGAGTTTTAACAATACTAGGCATTTCGACTTTTGGTGCATCTTCATGAAGTAACCAAGTAGCTGCAGAATGTGTATCGCTAAGTTTAAAGAATGGTGGTTCATATAAGAAATCAATATCCAAAGCATATTTACTTCTTAAAGCGAATGCATCTCCTTTTGGAGGGAATCTCATATCAGGAGGTGTTCCTGGAATTGCATCAAGTTTTTCTTTACTATCAACATCAGGAATCGATGATAAAAGTGCCCATGTATAAGGATGTTTTGGATTGTAGAATACTTCATAACTTGTTCCGTATTCAACAATTTTACCAGCGTACATGACTGCGACTCTATCAGCCATATTAGCAACAACACCTAAGTCGTGAGTAATAAAGATACATGAAAGTCCTCTTTCACGTTTAAGTCTATTAATTAATTCTAGAATTTGAGCTTGAATTGTAACGTCAAGTGCTGTTGTAGGTTCATCACAAATTAAGATATCTGGATTTGCCGTTAAAGCGATTGCGATAACAATTCTTTGTCTCATACCGCCACTGAATTCGAATGGATATTGTTTAAAACGTTTTTCAGGAAGAGGGATACCAACTTCTTTCATAACCTTGATAGCCATTTTCTTAGCTTCAGCAGTTGTAATTTTAGTTGAGTTAATATACGAATCGTTTTCTTCTTCGATTGCTTTTTTCAATCTAAGCATTTCTTCATAAGCTTTATCAAAGTCTTCATTACCGGTTGATGTAACGGTTTCTTCTTGTTTACTTAATTTTGAAATGTTGATTTCTTCTTGTTTTTGTCCTTTAAAAAAGTTGAATTTCTTTTTAGGAGCTTCTTCTTCGATAAGTTTATTATATCTTTCAAGTTCTAAAGCATTTAAAGAACCGACATGATATTCGACTTCTTTAACTGCACTTTCATATTTAGCAGTTAATTCAGCAATTTTAGATTCATGTTTTTCTTTTAAATCTTTTGCGTAAGCTTTATTTTCAGTTGAAGCATCTTTCTTTCTTGCGCTTAAAGCTTTTTTAAGAATTGGTTTTAAATTTTTCTTTTCTAATTTAAATAAAGAAATTAATTCTTTTAAATATTCTTTTCTTGCATTAAGTACTTCAACATCTTCTAAAGTTGAAATTTTAGTTTGAAAAGCTTTTATAAGATCTAATCTAAGTTTACGATTTTCAAGTTTACCAGCTTTAATTTCTTCATCGAAATAAGTATTATTTTCATACGTTTCTTTTTCGAGTGAATCAATGCGATATTCAAGAGAAGAAACATCATCTTCTGTTGTCTTTTTAATAACTTGAATATATTCCTTGATATCGTTTTTAGTAGCTTCAAGAATAGAATCGTCTATTTTTTTAGCATTAATAGTTTTTAAGAAGTTATCAATCTTTTGGATTTCAGTCTTTGATTTATTAATTTCATAAAAAACGTTAGCATCCATATTTCTTAAAGCAACTAATTGCTTAGAAATTAATTCGAAGTAATGTTTTTTAAGAATGTTTCTATTGATTAAAGTTGCTTCTGTAATTTGTTTACCAACTTTAACAATAGGGTTTAATGAGGAAAGTGGATCTTGGAAAATCATTCCGATTTTGATACCACGAATTCTATGGAATTCTTCTTCACTAATTCTAACCAAATCTTCACCTTCATAAAGAATTTGGCCACTTTCAATGATAGCGTTATTAGCTAAAATACCCATGATAGTTTTACTAGTAACAGATTTACCACTACCACTTTCGCCAACAATACAAAGTGTTTCACCTTTATATAAATCAAATGAAACACCTCTAACAGCATAAACTAAGCCACTATCACTTTTAAAGTTAACTCTTAAGTTTTTAACTTGAAGGACTTTTGGAGTATTTTTATAGTCAAATGTTGTTACTTTATTGTTTTCCATTATTACTCACTTCCTTTCAAGCTTGGGTTAAATGCATCACGTAATCCGTTTCCAAATAAATTGAAGCTAATCATAATTAAAGCCATGATAGCGCTTGGGAAAAGGATTAAATGTGGATATGTTAATAAATACGTTTGATTTTGGCTAAGAGTAACACCAAGAGATGTCATATCTTGGAAGCCCAAACCTAAATATGAAATTGTTGCTTCACTGAAGATAACACTTGGGATCATTAATACTGATGAAGTAATAATTGTTCCCATTGCGTTAGGTAAAATGTGTCTAAAGATAAGTCTAGGATTACTAGCACCAAGTGTTCTACTTGCGAGAGTATATTCTCTATCTCTAAATCTGTAGAATTGGGTTCTTGTTAATGAGCTTGTGCCAATCCATCCTGTTAAACACATAGCAAGGATGAATGTCCAGAAATTACTTCCTAAATGGAGAACACATAAAGTCATAATGACAATCCATGGGACACCACTAAGAATATCAACTAATCTTTGTAAAGCGATATCAATAGTTCCACCAAAGTAACCACAGATAGCACCAAAAACTAAACCAAACGAGAAACAAATCGCAAAAGTTAATAAACCTAATCCAAGCGAATTTCTTAAGCCAACGAAAACTTGTTTAAGTAAGTTATATCCTTGACCATCAGTTCCCGCTAAGAAACGAGGCATTGAATCATAACCTAAAATTTTATAGCCAATGACATCTGCATCAAATTCATATGCTGAAATATCTCCATACGAAACTCTTTTAACTTCATGAAGTTTAACAATAGGTAATTTTTTAGCATTAGCAACAAATGTTTGAAATAATTCATCAGCTTTATCCATTCTGTTATATAAAGCATCGAAATTATCAAGAATTTCAGGCTTTAACCAACCTTTCTCAACATAATTTTCGATATTTTTTTGAGAGACTGCTACACGTTTTTTTCCATAAGCAGCTTCATATGTATCATATGTAAAATCACAAACAGAAGCAAAAGCTTTATAAACGCCTCTTACATCATCATATACCCAATAATTTGCAGCATTTACCGGAGTTAATAAAAATTCATTAGCGTTAGTGAACGAGATAACATCATTTTTAGCTAAATTTGTATCTTGAGTAGATGTAAGGACAACATTTTTTAAAAGTAACGATGTTTGACTGCCTGATAAAGGTAAAACACCTATTTTTATTCTAATGTTATCAATTTCTTTATCTATTAAGGTTTCATCTTCTCTTAAATCTTTAAGAATATCCTTATTTTCGAAATATTCGACAGTAAATGGTTTATCAGGTTCAACATCATTCGCAACTTCCTCTATAGGAAGTTCATCTTCAACGTGTTTAAGTATTAATTCATGTGTTTCAGTTAAATTTTCTTTTTCTTTAGCTGTTACATCATAAATTAAGCTAACTTCATATTGTGCAACTGCGTAACCTTCAAGTTTTTCATCAAGTACTTGAATTTTTAACGCATATTCTTTTTCTAAATCGAAAGCGTAAGTTTGGCTAATTAAACTTTTTTCTTTCTTCTTAAGATTTTCATATACGTTATCAACAACATCTTTATTCTTGTTAGTAAGTTGAGCAAATCCACCTTTAGCAAGTCTAGTTGCTGAATTAACATAACTAATTCTAGGTGAACTTAATTTACTGATAGCGTTAATTGGATATGTAGTTAAATCAGGGTAGATGATTGTGTTTCCTTTGTCATCGGTAACTGCTGTCGAAGGATCACAAGGAATGTTTGTCATTCTTTTTGTTCCATCCCAAAAGCCAGTTCCCGCATTAAATAACTTAGGTTCAAGGAAAGCTTCTTGTGTTTTTGGGACATTAAGGTCGCTAGTATCAATAATTGGTACAACAACGCTTAAGATAAGTAAAACACCTAAAATTACAGCTCCAACAACACTACTTTTATTTTTTCCAAAACGTTTTAAAGCATCCTTAAAGAAAGTAGTTGGTTTGGTTTTAAATTTTTGATCATGAATTGCTTTATCTGTTTGAGCTAATCGGAAATTTTTTGTTTCTAATTCGACACAATGTTCAACACCTGAACTATCGCGATATTCATATTTTTTCTTATTATCCATTGTTCTTAGCTCCCATTCTAATACGTGGATCAATAAAGCCATATGAAATATCTAAGAAAACACTAGCTAAAAGCGAAACTAATGTAAACATAGCCATATCGACCATCAAAACACTATAGTCTTTACTATTAAGTGCATTAACGAATAGACTTCCAATGCCTGGAATGTTGTATAAATTTTCAAGAATCATTGAACCACTCATGATTCCAATAAATTCAGCTAAAATTGAAGGTACAATTGGTACCATTGCATTTCTTAAAGCGTGACGAGTGATACATTGTGATTTTGTTAAACCTTTTGTTCTTGCGAGTAAAAGGTAATCACTACTCATAACTTCACAAAGTTCAGCACGAGTAAATCTACAATATCCACAAATAGAGCCAAAAGAAAGAGCAAGTACAGGAATTACATAACCTGCTACTTTTTGTCCTAAACTACTTTGTGCATCTGGCCATGTTGATGGTAACCATCCAAGGTCATAAGCAAACCATTTAATTAAAAGTGAAATAACAATAAAACTTGGAACACTAATAAAAACCATAATCAATGTTGAAATAATATGGTCTGTAGGTTTGTTTTTCTTTAATGCAGCCCAGATTCCTAAACCGATACCTGCAGGTACACTAATTAAAACAGAGATAATATTAATTCCCATTGAAGTTGGCAATCTTGCCCAAATAATGTCCATAGCGTTAGCATTAACTTGAATGTAAGTCGATGTACCCCAGTCCCATTTTGTAAAAATGTTAGCTAAAAATTCGCCATATTGTTCAAAAACAGGTCTTAAATAGTAATAGTGCACGCCAACTGATTCAACAGTTGTTCCAACTGTCGTCCATAAACATTCTCCATATCCATCTAATTCTGTAGCACTATCAATAACAAATCCTTGAGAGACTTGATCTTGATAATATCTAAGAATATCTTGAGGGAATCCAACTGGTTGTTGGAAAGGTAATAATTTCATTAAAATGAAAGTCAAACTGAGAATGATAAATGCAGTGACAAACGCTAATAGGATTCTTTTTACAACATATTTCCACATAACTTTTCTCCCACAAAATTCTTTTAATTTTAGCATTTATTAACTAGTTAATAAACATTAAAAAGAGGCTTGCCTCTTTATTTAGACCTAATCATAGATAGAGTCAATAAAAAGAGAGAAGCCTGATAATTTAATTCAATTAACAATTAATTCTTTAATTTGATTTCACATTCGAGTGACGTTGTTGTTGGAACATCATTGATGACCATATAGCAAGTTGCATAAAGTCTAGCACTTTCGATATCGCTATAATTAATTGTTTGTCCGATTTGTCCAAATGTGCTTTCGCTATTTAAGACTTTTGGAATTCTAACAACTAAAGTAGCGTCGCCATCTTTAATTTCGTTAACATCTTCAGGATCATAAATGTCAAATAAACCTTGTCCGTAGTATAAGTTTAAAGCAGCACTCTTTGGTACTTTGCCTTCTTTATAGTTAACAACAAGTGTGACAAATTCTTCTTTGCGTTGTTGTTCGTCTTGTGAAGCAAACATTCTAAATGATGTAGCAGCTGAAACTGTGATGTTAACAGCTAATTCCTTAACATCAACTGGTTTACCGCCAATTGTAACATTACTATCACCTGGAGCAACTTTATTAGCAACTAATTTTGCTGGATCTTTAGCGACTGTACCATCACTATTGATGATTGCGCCTTTATTAGCAGCATCCCACAATCCATCAAAGCTCCATTTTTTGCCTTTATAGATAATTGGGTTTGTTTCGCTGATTTTTGAAGTATCTGTACCCCAGTTAGTTGTGAATCCTGTGACGTTATTCGATTTAATAACTTCGAAGAATCCTAATGGATCAAGTTGCATACCACTAACACTACCAAAAGCAATGTCAAATGTACCTTTTTTCATTAAATCATAGACATGTTGGTAATCAGTTGAACCATTATGGTTTTCGATTTCTAATTTAAAGCCTTTCTTAGCAGCTTTAGTTTCAGCGAAAGCGCTATCGAAATACGATTTAATTTCTTCACCATATTCATCTGTATCAGTTGGGTTCATCCAGTTGATATCGATATGAGCTGTACTTGTCCAAGACTCATAATTGCCTTTATTGATTTCTTCTTCAATCGCTTTATCCATTAAGTTAATAGCGATTGTTTTGTTATAACCAAATGTGCTTGGTGAATATTCTGCAATAACAGCTTTATGTTGAGGAGTATCGTCGTATGGTTTACCATTTTCAGGATCCCATAAATATGCAGGAGCAAAATATGATTGTGATGGTACACTTCCTCTACTTGTAGCGAAAGTTTCTCTGTCTAAAGCAAACGATAAAGCATCAATAAAGTTATCATTACTCATTAATGGTTCGCAATCATAAGTTAATCCACCATTATCTTTAAAAGCTTCATTCCATTCTTTTTGAGTATAAGTGTTTAAATTAAGTTTAAATGTTGAATCGCCTTCAGTTGTAGTTGTTCTCTTGTCGTCTTTAAAATCTTTCATGTAATCTTTTGGAATAGAGACAGCATCGAGAACTCCATCTTTAATGAATTTATTGAATGTGAAGTTCTTATCTTGAGCAGCACCTTGATAGTAAGACATTTTGACACCTTCAATTTCGTATCTTCCGTCTTTTCTTTCGATATATGAGTCATTACGTTTGAAAACGTTAGCTAAGTCACTTGTTTCTTCAACAACATAAGGTCCACATGATAAAGTTGTATCTTTTGGTCCTAATTTTGTTCCTTTGATAGTTGTACCATAAGCTTCGTTCATAGCACTCTTAAATGTATCACTCTTTGTTTTTGTATTAGGAGCGATTGCTTTTAAGAATTCAACTGGAATTGGTGAATTGATTGAGCTAGAAAGATTTGTCATAGCTTCGAATGGACTAATTGGGTTATTGAATGTGAAAGTGATACTTCCTTCTTTTTCGTTAGGTTCGATACCGACTAACTTATAGAATAAACCATTTTTCCCATATAAGTTTTCGTCTTCAATATCAGCTGTTGAACATGCACCATAGAAAGCTTTAGCTCCTCTTAATGTGCCATTTGATGTATCACTGATATAGTCTGTACTTCTAGCTAAGTCCATTTTTTGGTTTAAAAGTAATTTAAATGGAGTAACGTAGTCTTCAAGTTGAACTTCTCTTCCGTTAAACCCTTTAACTTTATCCCAATTTGAAAGTGTTGAATACTTAACACCATCTTTTCCTGTTTTAAGGTAAACTTTATATTTTGTAGCAAGACCAGTTCCCTTATTGAAATTTAATGGGATTGGCTTCTTTGTATCAAAATTTCCGACTTCTTCAGCTGAAGCACCAGCTTCTTTAGCATCTTTTGCTAATAATGGGAACCATTCATAACCATTTTTAGTAGCATTCATCTTTGTACTATAGTAAGTGGATGAAATGTAACCATAAAGATCTGCTGATTCGCTTCCTGTATCGTCAAGGTAGTTGAATTTTTGTTTGTTATTTGGTCCGCCAAATGAATGGTAGTAATTTTTCCATTTTTCATTTGATTCATTTGCCATTGGTTTTGTAATTTTGCCTTCACTTAAAATTCCATAACCATAGCCTGTAATGTAGTTGTTAGTTGGTTTTTCAATACGATCATTATACATGACATAACCACCATTTTGGAAAAGCGTGATACCTGTTAAGTGTTCTTCAACAGCATATTTTTCTAATTTTCCTAAAATGTCTAATTTGTCTTTATAAGGATTTTCGCTTGAAACAAAGCTAAAACCACCTGTAGCAATATCAGCTTGATTTCCAACAGTAATAGTTACTGTTTTAGGTGTCAAGGAACTTGCTGCGCCTCTACATGTGATACTAATTGTAGCTGTACCTTCTTTTAAACCTTTAACTGTTCCGTTATTTGAAACTGAAACTATTTCCTTATCATTTGTTGAATATGAATATTCAGGGAAAACAACAGTTCCTTTATTATCAACAGCATTGCTACAAATAATATTAATTGTTTCGCCAATTTTAATTGCTCTATTGTCTTCATTAAGACTCAAAGCAACATCAAAATTAACTATTCCATCAGTAGGTGTTGAAGGACCTATTACTGGTGGTGGGGTTGGGGTTACTGGTTCATCACTTCCACAGCTTGCTAAAGTTGCTAAAGGAGTGCCTAAAAGTAATAAAGCAGTTAAACCATATAAAACTTTTCTTTTTTTCATTTCTTTCTCCTAAGTATGTTGGATCATCCAACAGTTGTTTTAAAAACAACATAAGTAATGATAAACGGAATTAAAAAGAATAAACTAGCTACAAAATAACTTAAACAGACGAATCTAGTATCCTTTCTTTTTAATTCTTTGCTTTTGGTGTAATCATAGACTCCATAGAAATCAGATTTTTCTTTATCTTTATAATCTGTAATAAATGCTTTTAATCTAATGCCGCAATAAGCAAAGATATCGAAAAAACCTAAATTTGTTATCCAAGAAAGAGCACCACTAGCAAAACAAAATGCAAATGAATAAAATAGCGCATCGCATGCATTAATTAAAAGTCTATCACTTGTCAAAAAAATTGATAGAAAAATAATAATGGAAAGAGCTAGCGAACTTAAAAATTTAGTTCCGTATAAATTAAAGAATCTTTTAAAATCGCTATGCTCTCCCATTTTATCTCCTTTTTAATTAAGCTTGTTTGAATGTAACTTCAATAACGTTTTCACCTCTACTTAAAGCAAATAAGTAGTTCCCATATTGATCTGGAGCAATTGAAACGCCATTTACAACTACCTTGTCTACAGTATAGCCTTTATCAGCAATTGCATAAACAATTCCTGTATCGCCTGCTCTTCCTGATTCTCTATCACAATAAACTTTACCATTAGAAGTTTCCTTAATTGTGATAGTTGCATTATCTTCTTGGACGAAGTCGTTATTATAACCACCTTCATCTAAGATTCTGATTGTTGTGTAATCAGTTGTAACTCTAATTGTAGTTGAATCAACTAATGTGAAGCTAAGAGCTTTATTATTTCCTTCACTATCAATTCCTAATACTTGAACACTTGAGTTAATCTTCTTTTCTAAAGAAATGACTGCTGTATAGACACCTAAATCTACATCTGCACCAGTGTAATCTTTTGCACTAATTGAGTAAGTTTCATCAATATTTGTGTTTTCTGAAAGTACTCCGCTTGTCTTAGTATATGAATAAGTTGAACCTACTGTTAAAGCATCACTTTCGATTGTTAAACCACTTTGATAATCACTTTCATTAATCATGAAACATGTTCGATTAAATGAAGCATCTGTGATATCAACGAATATTTTTCCGTTTTGGAATGCATCTTCATTGAGTGGAATATCGATTAAATATCCATCGCTAACTTTTGTTAACGTGAATGGTGTAAGACCAGCATTAACATAAACTTTGTTAACTTCGCTGATATAAATTTCATTGAATTTAAGTCTTAATGTTTTCTTATCGCCTTCAGTAAGGATAGTTTTGCCAGCAAACATTGGCTTAGAACTATCAATAACCAAGTTAAAGATTTTTTCTTGTTTTGACCCGTAAATTAAATTATAAGTAAATTTAATTGTATAGTTACCATTAGGAAGTTTAACACCTGTTTTTGAGTTATATAAAGGTAATTCACAATATCCTCTATGAATAAAGCTCTTATTACCGATTAATGATGTTACGATAAGCGATTTGAATAATGTGTCAGTATTTCCAACAATATCTTTTACATTTTTACTCGCAACAATTGATCCGAACTTGTCATAAATTTCAACTGTTTCACTAGCAATTGATCTATAAACATATTCTTGAATATAAAGAATATCTGTTTTGTCACCGCCAACATAAAGTGTTGTGTTGCCATCTTTATCTTTTTTAGTGACGATTTCATTTGCAAAGTTAGAAATTGAGTTGTTATTAACAAGTACACTTGATTGTCTATCGTTATTGTTATAGTTTTCAAAGCTATCAGCAGCAATCATTGATGAAGTATCAATTGAATCAAGCAAATATGAGTTTTTACCTAATGTATTAACAAGATCTGAGCCATAAAGTTTGCCATCGATTTTGTTAGTACCAGCAAAACCAATTTGTTCACCAGCTTTCGCAGTTGAAGCATTATATTTAACTTCTTTTTCAAAGTTAAATGGTTCTGTAGCATCTGCTGAAGCATAATCACCATAGAATCCCATAAATGGAGCAGAAAGTTTTGTAACGCCATGTGCTTCATCTTCTGCTTTTGGCACTAAGTAGACATATCCTTCAAGGAATGTACCGTTTTCAAAATGTTCTAAATATTTTTTACTTTCAGTATTAATTTCATGAACATTAGATTCAAATTTTTGAGTTTTATTTCCTGGTTCAAGCTTAATTGATCCAACTGAAACATTATCTTCTAATACTTTATCGTAAATAGTTTGAAGTTTAGCACCTTCTAAATTTGTATCTTTACCAACATAGTTAGGTAAACTATTGTCGTGACTATGGTATGAAGTAACTTCAGGAGCCATAATCTTGAGTTTAACATCATATTCAGCAGCTTGCTCTAATGAACTATGAACGTTAAAACCAACTTTGATTTTACCGTTTTTGATTAAATCATTATTTTTAAGCTCAATTTTTGAATGTTTTACAGTTTCATCTGAGAACGAACCATCATTTTTAACTTTAAGTCCTTCGATGTAAACTTTAGTATTTAATGATTTTTGAACATTAACAACACCTGCACCTTGCTTTCTAGGCGTAAATGGAGCAACGTTTTTATTTCCTGCTGTACCATCTTTTGTTTTTTCAGGAACATAAACTAATACATCTTTGACGTAATCACCAGTTGTCTTCTCTTTTTTGACGTTGATTTTATCGTAGTAATAACTTGTCGATTCATATTGAGTAGCTGTTGACATTGTTCTCATTGTAAGAGATTTCATGTAAGCTATTTTTTCTTCAGTCGTAGCGAAGTTTTGTTCGCCAAGCATTAAAGCAACAACGCCTGTATAGTTTGGAGTTGCCATTGAAGTACCACTTAAATATTCATAACTATATTCATTTAAGTCTTCAACAACACCTTTACTATTTGGTTTTCCAAGTGTAGCACCTCTAATTGATGTACCTGGAGCACTAATTGTTGGATTAAGTTTTAAATCAGAAGTTGAACCATCACTAGAGAAATCACTAGCTTGATATTTATCTGGATTTTCTTCCTCGCTTTTAGCAATAATTTTAGCTGTTCCACCTTTTGCAATAACAGTGGTATTGTTTTTATCTTTAATATCGCTTAAGCATTTATTTAAAATTAAATCTCTATCTCTATATAAGACGAAGACAACAGGAATGTTAGGAACTTTAAAGTTACCATTTCCTCCATCCGACCAGCTCATACCGAAAGTAAATTCAATAGCTGTTGGGTCATTATTAATAACGATTAAACCTTTAGCACCGTTTTCTTCAGCTTGTGTTGCTTTGTCTAAGAATGAATTACTACCACGGTCACAAACAACGACTTTTCCTTGGAATAAGTCTTTATCATACTGAGTAGCTTTTGAGTATGAAGTACTATCGCCATAATAGTTTCCATCTTCTCCTGCTACACCAGCAGTAATTAATTGAACATTACCTTTTTCATCAGCAGCATCTTTAAGAAGTTTTTGCATTTCTTCACTAACAATGCCATCACTTCCATCACTATATTCGACTTGGTCATCATATCCAACAACAGACTTTTTATTATCGTGTTCAAAAACTAAGCCTTTTTCATAGTATTGAGTTGGGTTTGTACTACTAGCAAGAACGTTGACTTTGTCACTAACAGCGTAGCTTCCTAAGATACCAGTATCAACATGATCTGTAGCCCAATCTTTATAAGCGTTCATTGATTTAAATAATGCTTTACCTGAGTTACCTGCAGCGATATTACATAAAACACCATAATCATCGCCTAATTTTTCTAGAATACTAACAGCAGCTGATTTGTTTGAGAAGTCATCTAGGTCTGTACCTAATGACATGTTAAGTGTATCGACACCTAAAATCGCACAGTCATTTAAAGCTTCAACAATATCTTCTTCTGTAGCATAAACTCCTGCTGGCATAGTGTCGTTTGTAGGAATTTGCTCAAAGAAAACTTTCATTAATGCTAATTGTGCATTTGGAGCTACACCTTTATAAGTACCATTAGCAGCTGTAATCGAAGCAACGTGAGTTCCGTGTTCGCTGACTAGAGAAAGAACATCAAAGTCATTTCCTTCATTTAAGTTACTTCCACCATAATCATAATAATATGGAATTTTTAAATTGTAGAATGTACTTCCATCATTAAGATTTTTATTTTGGTAACCTAATGCAGTAGCTTCTTTTTCATCTAATGTTTTACTAGGTCTTCCAATTAATTTATCTTTGACTTTTAATAAGTCGCTGTAGTTAAATCTTTCATTAGCTTTTTTAGCAGCTTCACTATTTGGATCAAAATTAGCAAAAGCTGTATGTTCCATATAATATCCTGAGTCAAGAATAGCAACTAATGTTCCAGCTCCACCGTTTTTAGTTGCAGGAACATTCATTGTTTCTAATGATTGGTTCTTTTCAGTACCGTCAGGTAGATTTTCTTCGCCATTTGAAGAATTAACTAAAGGAACGAATCCTTCAGCTATTTCTTCTTTGGTTCTATCGCCATTATATGTTTCACCAAATCTATATTTTTGGTTTAATGCCACTTTCAAGACACCTGGCATGCTTGAAATTGTACTTTGTAATGATTTATTAGCTTTAATTTTAACTGTATTGATAGCATCAAAAGTATCAACAACAGTAAAATTATTTCCGATAACGTCTCTTAAGCTATCTTCAAATCGTTTTTGACTTTCTTTAACGCCTTCTTGACCAAGTGATTTTTCTGTTCCTCTTAACGAAACTAAGAAAGTTGAATCTTTAGCAAGTAAAGAATCTAAGGAACTTGATGAAGTTTCTCCACTTGTTAAGCAAGTTAAAAAACCTAAAGAAGCAATTCCTAAAGCAAATACGCCTAATTTATTTTTCTTCATATCTTATTCCTCCTTTCTTATTTAAGTTCACCAGAAGCTTCTAAAGCTTTAACGCCTTCTTCAACCCATGGAAGAGTTGCTGCTTCTTTAGTAAATCCACCAATTGGAATTACAGAACCCATACCTGTAGTTAAGTTGACATCCCAACATTCAACATATTGAATTTCATCTTTTTGTGTATCTGGGTTTGTTGCAAAATGTGTTAAGAACCAAATACGACCATTTTCAATAGCTTGTCCACCAAGAAGATATTCTTCATAATATTTCTTAGTTTGATCATCAAATGATTGATAACATTTGTCTGATGCGCTTGAGAAAGCAGTATATAAAGAGAATGTATTTAATGTGTTTTCAGTTAATGAGCCATCAGATTTCTTTTCACCAAGAATCTTTTTAAATCCATCCTTTGGATAAATAATTGCTCCATCAGATTTTAAAGTTTCAACATATTTAGCAACATCCGTAATAGTTGAACTTGCTGGGGTTTTTGATGTTAATTCCATCTTTTGAAGTTTTGTTTGTGGATCGATTACTGATTTAAATTGATAAATCTTACCATTAATCTTTGCGAAGCCAACGTTATTTGGCGAATCAAAGTAATAATCTTTATGGAAATATGTTACAGGATTTTTTAAATCAACACCTGCTTCGTTATAATCATATCTAACTGCGTATTCACTACGTAATTTATCAGCAACTTCTCCGACACCTTTATCAACATTGAAATTAGGCTTAATTGTATTTTTATTGAGTGCTGATTCGACTTTTTGAATTTTACAATCTCCTAATCCTGTAACTTTCATTTCGGTAACACCATAGCTACCAAAATAAGCTTTCATTGAAAGTTCATGTTCTTTTTCAATCTTCATTTCGAATCTAGACATAATTGTTACTAAATTTGAAGACCAGCCACAGAATTGTAAGAATTCTTGAATTAATGGATATTTTACAATTGTAAGACTTCCATCAACATCATTAGGTTCGTGTTCAATAACTGTAGATAAGAATCTACCATTTTTAGTTTCAACAGGAAGATTCTTTAACGAGAATACTGAAGGTAAAGTTGTTAATGAAGCAGCTTTATCCCGCCAGTTATCTGAAGTTGTGGTAACAATATTTGTTCCAACAATACTTGACAAATGGTTCTCTTTATAACCGATGATGTATTTCTTACCGGTTACATCATCTTTATATCCTGTGTAACCAAAGTAGTTTTTAACTTCGTCTTTTGAAAATTCAATTTGACCAGTTTGTGAATTAATAACGTTTTGGTATTCAATTTCATCATAATACTTTTCAGTATATGTTCTAAGATAATGGAAGCCACTAGCATCATTATTCGTACCAACATTATTTAAAATTTCAACTTGGTAGTTTTTAGTATCTTGCATTGTTTTAATGAGATTATAAATCGATAAATCTTCAGTAAATACATTAATACTAAATGTGTCACTTAAATATGACTTTTCAGTTTTATGTGTAACTTCAATAGAGTAGTTTCCTTCACTAGTAAGTTCAGTTCCACTAGGAATACTTAATTGGATGTCTCTGTTTTCAAGTACTTTTGGGCTTCCTTGTAAGACGCCATCTTTATATGTAAATAAACTCACTCTTAATCCTGTTGAATCAAAATTAACGCTTTGACCTTTTTTAAGTGTGTATTTTGATTTTAATGGGAATGAAGTTACTTTAAGTGCTTTAACAACGACTACATCTTGGACATCGATAGTAAAAGATGTGTTTTGGTATCCACTATAAGAAACTGTAATTGTAACTTTTCCTGCTTTTTCAAGTTTGGTTCCTTCTTTAGTACTGAAAGTTAATTTGTCATTAGGAATATCAACAGCTGATAAATTGTCTAATGCTCCATCATAACTATCGTATCCCATTACTTTTAAGCCACCAAAACTTAATGTAGCACCTGTTTTATAAGTTAAAGTTGAAGGCAACGAAACAATACTTAATTGTTTGACAACTTCACTTGTTCCATAACAAGTAATATTTACAACACTTGATTTAATATTTCCGTAACTTGCTTGAATTAAAGCTGTACCTTGATTGTTTAAAGTTACTAATCCATTTTGATCGACCGAAGCAACTGCAACATCAAGACTCTCCCAAGTAACTTTAGCATTTTCATCGCCAATTACTTGAGCGCTTAATTGAATTTGATCTCCGACTTTACCGTTTTTTGTTCCAGTAACAACAATCTTTTTGCTGGATTCTTGAGTTTGAGATTCACCACAAGCACTTAAAGAAGTGAGCGTGATTGAACCAAGTATTAAAGAAGCAGCAAGAGCATAAATATATCTTCTTTTTTTCATATTAACTCCTTTCTTTAAGTCTATTATTTTTGTTCGGTTTTAACTGTAATGCTGTCAATAAATTTATCAATGTGTGGGTTTTTTGTTTTTCCAACTGAATTAAGATCAATTGTCATACTTAAGATGTTACATGCTGAATATGTTTGCATTTGTGATTGATATTTTTCACTAACTGCACCATGGAAAACAATCGATAATGATGTAAGATTATCATTTAAATCTGTTCCAACGTTAAGAACAATTGAATCGCCAGCGAATAATTCTGTATATGCTGGGGTTACACTTGATAAAACGACCCATAATAACGATGAAGCAGCGCCTGCTAATCTAAATTGATAGTCATAGCCAATCTTTTCATCAGTTAAATTTCCATCAAGACCGACTTTAAATCTTGGAGTTGGTAAAGTTTGGAGAAGCCATTGTGATTCGAAGTCAACACCTGGGACAACAGCAGTTTTATTATCTGCTTTTGAGAATCCTGGCCAGTTCTTTGGCATATATTGTTCAAAAACTGAAATTTCATTTTCTTTAAACGCTTCTGTTTTTACATCGCTTCCATCAGATGTACTTGATGAATATGCGTATTTTCCTGGAGTTAATGATGTTCCTTCGCCTACTGTGAAAACACCTTGTTTTTGGTATTTAGTTGCACCAGTTTGTGAATCTCTAAATCCAGTTGAAGTTAAATACGAATCATTTGTAGCATAATAAACACCAAACGCAGAATCTTTAACTGTTTCAGTATCAACAAATCCATCTGTAAAGTTTTCTTCATCACTTCCCATGAAATTGTTACCTTGAATAATTTCAAGAGCTTTGCTTAAACGTGTATCGCTAGTTTCAACAAATTTTGGATTTGAATTAACAAATTCATCAATATCTTTACTTCCACCCTTTTCAGCTTCGATAAGGAATGAGCCACCAGTTTTTGATCCGTTTGGCATACCGATTGTGACACTTAAAAGAGCTGCAATTCCTAAGTTGCCTTCTTCGATGAATGCAATTGTAGGAGTAATTGTAAATCCATAGTTAAGTAATTCAGTAATACCAATCAATCCAGATAAGAATTTAGTTGTTTTTGCTGAATAGTTAAATGAGAAGATAGTTTGATTATCGATAATTTGAGCCTTTCCTTCGCTTCCGAAAGTAGCACTATCATAATTAGTTCCATCAGTGTATTTAAAGTAGCCTTTAGCGTAGTCTAAATCAGTAATTTTATCTCTAATAACTGTGTTATTTGCCCCAATACCGGCATCGACATATAATTCTCTACCAGCAATGAACTTTTCTTTTTCTTGAGTTGATGTTTCTTCGTCTTTATAGAATTGTCTAACTACACCATTAGTATCTTTATAGAATCCAATTCCAGCTGTGCCCATTAAGATTGAATCGTAACTCATAATGTAACGATCGTTTCTAACGACCCATGGGAAAATTGGATATTTTTGTGTTTCAGGATCAGTTTCTCCAATTAAATAAATATTGTAGTTGTTAGTCATTTTTGCGAAGAATTGATCTGATAAATATGTTGGTCTGCTTGCAACTAAGATATCAAATGAATCAGCGCCAATTGAAGAATCGTTAGCTTTAACAGTAATATTAATTTCTCCAGAAACTTTTAATGTTTCGCCGTCTTGTAATTCTACTGTTGGTTCACCATTTTCATCGTCAACAAAAAGTTTATAAGCATCACTTGATAATGTTTGCTTATTGTCTGTTGGTTCACCATTAACAAATTTAACTTTATAAACAACTAAACCTTCACTATTAAAAGCTGATCCTTGTTCAAATGTTAAACTTGGCATGTTATCAGTATTTGCTAAAAGTTTATATGAGATTTCACCTTTTGCGATTTCAAGATTTAAAGTTGAATAAACTGCTGATTCACCTTCTAAAGAAGCTGTGATTGTATAGTTTCCAGCTTTAGAGAAAGAAAAATCGATAGTATTTGAGCCAACTTGTTTAAAATTAAAAACACTTGGTGCATTTGAACTAAATAAAACTTTAGCTTCAGCGTCTTCTTTATAAGCAGCTTTTAATGTATATGTTTTATTTTCAAGTAATAAATCTCCTTCTTTCCAGCTTGGAGTAAGTACGATTGCTTTATTAGCTTGAGAATTTTCACCATTTTCTCCTGTGTTTCCACATGAAGCAAGCCCTGTAATGCCTAAACTAACGAGAGCAATTAGAGCCATAGCTTTTACGAACTTAGGTTTCACGAATATACCTCCCTTTTTATAATTAAAAATCTTTAATAATTTATATTAATACCTGACTTTCGCATATAAAAAATACCAAAAATTAAAAAAAGGTCGATTCT
>ERZ1036460.260-NODE-260-length-21645-cov-11.767717_pt1 | contig 21645 bp, 19 predicted proteins | sample MGYA00514229_ERZ1036460 | MGnify/ENA primary metagenome ERZ1036460 (study PRJEB33795, sample SAMN09464921) | human gut metagenome | host: Homo sapiens | place: USA: Stanford, California | collected 2016-08 | study: EMG produced TPA metagenomics assembly of the...
AAATAAAAATCTTATCTCATCCCAAATTTTCTAGTGTTAAATCCCAAAGACGGGGTTAAACTACACCAACAAGTAATGAAGCAACAAATTGTCTTTATAATCGATTGATTGTACTAATTAGTGATTATAAAGATGAAAAACTTCTAAAATGTCGAGAGCGAAATATGCTCTCTTTTTTATTAGATAAATAAAATATCTATAAATGTTGGCTGATTTAAAAATATAAAAATAATAAAAAGTAGTTGATTCATATGTATCTTTTTTACCCCTAAAACATTTCACCAATTAAGTCAGTTATTATATAATAATAAAAGGACAAAATTATGCAGAAGAAAATTAACAAAATCAAAATAGAAGTTTTAGTTGTTACATTAGTCCAACTTATATTTGTTGGTATATTTTTATCACTTTATTTATTTAATGCATTTAATATGGATGCATATGTTTTACCTGAACATATAGCATACACATGCTCTATTATTGCTATCGCTGATTGTTTCTTTATATGGTCAATTATGTTTAGAGTTTTTAAGCTTAGACAAAAAAGCGATATTAGAACAAGCGATATTGTAGGTAACGATATTCAAGAAGCTTACTTATTTGGTAAATTAGGTTTTGCTGTTGTTGATGAAGAAGGTACAGTTCTCTGGATTAGTGATTTGTTTGTACAAAGATCTATAAATTTAGTTAATCAAAGCATATATGATTGGTGTCCTAAATTAAAAGATTTCATTGAAAAAGAAACCGGCGACACAATGGTAGTTACTGTCGGAAATTATGATTACGCTGTAAAATTTTTAAGAACTGCTGGTCTTTTTATATTTAAAGATAATTCGGAATACGAAGCTTTAAGAAAATTTAATGAAGATCAAGCAACTTGTGTTGGCATTATTAATATTGATAATTATAACGACATTACTCAAATTGGCGAAGGAAGTGATGATACGATTACTCACGTTAAAAACTATATTAGTGACTGGGCAAAAGATTATGAAATTTTACTTCGTTCAATTAGAAGTGATTCATATTTTGCGGTTTGTAATTTTAATTCATTAAAGAAAATGGAAAACGATAATTTTTCTATTTTGGATAAAATTAGAAAAATGAATGTTAGAGAAGATACAAGACCAACATTATCAATTGGCTTAGCTCATGGATTCCCTGATGTAAATAAATTAAATGAAATGGCTAGTAACGCTATTGAAATTGCGATGAGTAGAGGCGGCGACCAAGCAGTAGTTTCGCAATATGGAAGCGAACTCAAATTTTATGGTGGTAAAACTGAAGCTGTTGAAAATAGAAGTAAGGTTAAAGTCAGAGTTTTTGCTAACTCATTAATTTCTCTTATTAAAAGAAGTTCAAACGTTGTTATTATGGGTCACCAAGACATGGATATGGACGCTTTAGGAAGTTGTCTTGGCGTAAAAGCTATTTGTGAATATTGTAAAAGACCATCAGTAATCGTTTATGATGGAAAACTTACTGAACGAAAAACAAAGAGTGCTCTTATTACAACATTCTCACCTGATGAATTATCTAAAATGGTCGTTTCGCCAAAAGATGCTCCAGATAAAATTAAACCTACATCTTTAGTTATTGTTTGCGATGTCAGTAGGCCAAGAATGACAATGTGTCCAAAGATTTTAGAAATTACGGACAAAGTTGTTGTTATTGATCATCATCGTAGAGCTGAAGATTTTATTGAAAAACCAGTTCTTAGTCAAATTGAAACTAGTGCTTCAAGTGCGAGCGAACTTGTTGCTGAAATTATTAGATATAATAGCGAAAATAACGAAATCACCCTTGATGAACGCTATGCAACTATTATGTTAAGTGGAATTTTCCTTGATACAGGCTTCTATAAGTCCAAAACAGTTGGTTTAAGAACGTTCGAAGCTAGTATGATTTTAAAAGAATTCGGAGCAGACAATGGTAAGGCTGATGATTTCTTAAAAGACGAATACGAAGAATATGTTTTAGTTAATAAACTTGTCGATACAATGAAAACCCCGTTCTATGGAGTTTGCTATTGTAGAGGCGATGAAAACGATTATTATGAACGATCAACATTAGCTAAAGCAGCAAATCAATGTATGCAATTAAAAGGTGTTAATGCCTGCTTTGTCATTGCTAAAACTGCTGAAAATGAAACTAGAATCAGTGCAAGAAGTGATGGAACAGTTAATGTTCAAATATTATGTGAAAAATTTGGTGGTGGTGGCCATTTCGCTATGGCAGCTGCTTTATTTAAAGACACTACAGTTAAAAAAGCTGAAGAAATTTTATTAGATACTCTCAATTCTAATTTAAGTGACGCTAGAAACGAAAGCGCTAAGAAAGGAGATTAAAATGGAAGTAATTTTATTAAAAGATATTAAAGGAATTGGAAAAAAAGGCGAAACAAAAACAGTCGCTGATGGTTATGCTCAAAACTTTTTAATTCCAAGAAAACTTGTCGTTAAAAAGACAAACGAATCTTTAAATGAACTTAATAGACAAAACGAACAAGAAGCTAGAAGACAAGAAGAATTAAAAAACGAAGCTATTAGAAATAAAGAAAAATTGGATACTTTAGTTTTAGAATATAAATCTAAAGCACATGCTGATGGAACTATGGCTGGAAGTATTTCCACTAAAGAAATTGAAAAAGATTTACTTGAAAAACACGGTATCAAAATTGATAAAAGAAAGTTTATTGATAAATTTTTATTAAATGCTTTCGGTTATACAAATTTAAAAATTGAACTTTATAAAGGTGTGATTGCAACAGTTAGAATTCATATTAGTGAGGAAAAATAGAACGTGAAAAGAGTATATCCTTCAGACGAATTAAGCGAGATGACTCTTTTAGGCATCGCTATGCTTGATGCCAAAGAAGCTGCTACTATTCTTGTTTCATTAAATGATGAAGACTTTTATGCTTCCAATTTTATAAATCGTAAAATTTATAAAGCAATGAAACAAATTTATGATGCTGGAAAAGGAGTAGACCTTCAAACTGTCGCAAGTCAACTTAAAGATTTAAAAGAACTTGATGCGATAGGTGGAGTAGAATATCTCATTTCTTTAACAAATAACATCACAAACTTCTCAAATATAAACTTCTATATCAAGAACTTAAAAGATAAAACTTTATTAAGAAAACTTCTTTTCGCTATGGAAGAAATTCAATCTGATTACGATACTAAAGAAATTAAAGATATTAATACTTTCGTTGCAACTGCAGAAAGTAAAATTAACACAATTACGAACACAAGATCGGTAAGTGATTTTATTAGTGCTAAAGAAGCAGCTAGACAAGTTGGTGAAAAAATTCAAACAAGTTATGGTATTGAAGGTTCTATTACTGGTGTTGCAACTGGATTTACACATTTAGATGGAATTATTAATGGTTTAAATAAAAGTGAGTTAGTAATTTTGGCTGCTCGTCCTGCTGTTGGTAAGTCTGCTTTTGCTTTAAATATTGCTTATAACGCAGCAACATCAACTAATTCACCTGTAGCTATTTTCAGTTTGGAAATGTCTGTTGAAATGATTTTTAAACGTCTTTTTGCTTTTAGAAGTTGTATCAGTTACGACTCAATTCAAAAAGGAATTTTAAGTAAAAACGAAAGATTAAAGCTCAAAGAAGTTGAAAATGATTTAGCAAATGTTCCTTTATATATTGATGATAGCAGCGGTGCTTCAATTGATGATATTGTTTTAAAATCGAGAAAACTTAAAGAAAATAAAGGTTCACTTTCTTTAATTGTTATCGACTATATCGGTTTAATTAACGATGATAAAAATATCTATAAAGACAATGAACAAGCTAAAATTGCAGCTTTTTCAAGACGATTAAAGACATTAGCTATGGAGCTTGAATGTCCAATTTTATGTTTATCACAGTTAAATAGACAAACTGAAGGAAGAGATAATAAAAAACCACAACTTAGCGATTTAAGAAGTAGTGGTGCTATCGAACAAGACGCTGATAAAGTTATGTTCTTATATAGACCTTCTTATTATACAGACCAAGGAATTAGTTTAAATCCTGCTAAGAAAAAATTCGGTGAAGATCAAAATAAACCTCAAGAAGAACAACAAGAGATGAAGCCAAGTGTCAATGATATTGTTGAAGTAATGGTTGCTAAAAATAGAAGTGGTAAAACTGGAACATCACAAATTTTATTTATGAAAAACTTTGGTAGATTTAGTAGTATCGATAGAACTCATCAACAACAATATAACCAAGCAATTGGTCAAGGAATGAATGATGATGAAGATTAGAATTCATAATATAGGTAGCGGTTCGAAAGGAAACGCTACTTTTATAAGTGATGGACAAACTAATATATTAATTGATTTAGGAGTAACTAAAGAGAGATTAATACAAGGAATAGAAGAAATTAATGTTTCATTAGATCAAATCGATTTCGCATTTTTTACTCATGATCACTCTGACCATATTAAAAATTATGAATTAGTTGATGAAAATAGACGCTATGCATTAAAAGGGACAATACCACTAGATGATGCTCATGTTTTAAAAGCGTATAAAGAATATAAATTTAATACTTTTCTTGTTGAACCAGTTTCTACAAGTCACGATGCAACAAATCCATGTGGATATATATTAAAATCCGGAGATGAAAAAATAGTATATTTGACTGATTCAGGAAGAATACCTGTTAAAACTTTTAGAAAAATGTTTGATGCGGATGTTTATTTTATTGAATCCAATTTTGATGAAGTAATGCTTTTCCATAGTGGTAGACCGTCATTTTTAATAGAAAGAATTTATTCAAATCATGGTCATCTATCAAATATTCAAAGTGCAAATTATATCGCTAAATTAATTTCCTCAAAAACTAAAAAGATTGTTTTAGCTCATATAAGTGAAGATTGTAATACGCCAGAAATTGCTTTAAACACTCATAGGCGAATTTATAATGAATATGGAATTTCTCTTGATGGCATCGACATTATTTGTGCTAAGCAACGGGAAAGTTTGGACTTATGATTAAGATAAATTTATATTGTGTTGGTTCTTTAAAAGAGAAATATTTGAAAGAAGCAATTAGTGAATACACTAAGCGTTTATCTCGTTACGCAAAAGTAGAAATTATAGAAGTTAAAGAAGCTAAAGTTGATGAAATAAATATCTTTAAAGGATTAAAAGAAGAAGGTAATCTTATCTTAAATAAACTTCATAAAGATGATTATGTAATTCTTAGTGATCTACACGGAGAAATGACAACCAGTGAAGAATTTAGTGAATTACTTCTATCGCTTATTGATAAAGGTGTAAATCCACTTAACTTTGTTATTGGTGGAACATATGGTATTGATGAAGATTTAAGAAATAGAAGTAACAAAAAAATATGTTTATCTAAAATGACTTTTACTCATCAAATGACAAGAGTAATTCTCTTAGAACAAATTTATCGCGCATTTAAAATAATGCGTAACGAAAATTATCACCATTAATAAATATCTAATCCATTATTTATATTTATTACTATAGAAGGAGAAACAAAAATGGAAATGAAAGAATTTGAAAGCTTCAAGAAAGTTGTTGATGAAAAATATCCTAGAATCAACAAGTACGAATTAGATGATGGTTCAACTTTCTTTATTGAGCCAAACTTTTATACTCAGCTTTTATATGCTAAAGAACATTTCTTAGATAAATTCGATTTAATTATTGATAAGATGATTGAAATCGTTAAAAGAAATAACAAAATTATATTTACTGCTGATTATGATGCTCCAGTTGTTTATTTAGATGATTATTATTATAGAGAAATTGATGATGTATTAGGAGAACTCAAGTTAACTTTTGATAATAAAGGCAATCCACATAGCGATTGGAAAGATTAAAGGCTCGCTATAGTACCTATTAGGCCATTTTAGGCAAAAAAGTGCCTCAAGGTATTTAAATACCTATTATGAAAATTTAAGAAATTTGATACATTTCTATTAAAAAAGCTCGATTCAAATTCGAGCTTTTTTGGTACAAAAAAACTCCTAGAAATTTATCTAGGAGTGTAGTTCTTATTGATAAGAAGGTCTTAAATATTTCATTGAGAGGAACATTATTCTGAATGAATATGTAATTAAGAATAACATTGCTCCGAATTGAGGAATTGCAAATCCTAATGTAATTGAAATTAATGCTGGAGTAATAGCGAACCAGAATGCAATGCTGAAACATTGTAATAACTTGATTGAACGATTTGGATTGTTCTTACCACGTGTCATAGCAAAGATAATAAATGCCATAATAATCATGATTCCGCCGTTTACACCACAGTAAATTCCGAATGTAACCCAAGTTTGTGTAAATACAGGATCGATATAAACTTGGTGGAAGAAGCTAGCTGAATTAGAATTGATTAAGTTACGTTTTTCAATTGCTGTTAAACTTGAAGTAATACCAGTACTTAAAATTTGATCAAAAGTATAAGTTCCACTATTTGCTGCTTCTGGGAAAGCTTCTAAAACGTGTTTGTAGTTTCCGTTAAGCTGAGCAGTTTGTGTTCCGTTGCCATCGTATAAAAGAACATAAATATTTTCTTTTGTGAAGATGACGCAAGTTGTTGATCTTGTGTATTTAAAGCTTTCATTTACTTTATTGTATTCTTCTCTTTTTTCTTTAGAAGCATCGCCATAAATTGGATTTGAACCAACGATATTTGTAACGAAAGCTGTTTCATCAGAATATTTTGCACCGATATAAATATCTAACATTCTTTGTCCGTTATGGAATGAAGTGAAGAAAGGTTTGATAACTTGTGTTGCAGCATCTCCATTTACTAAATATTCATTATATTTTTCATCTGGATATTCACCAATTAAAGCGTTTGTTTTTGAATCGAATTTAATTGTGTAATCTTTTTCGACTTCTTTAACGTTTGTAGTTCTTTCAACGTAATCGACCAAACCATAATTTAATGTATCACTAGCTGTTGAATTAATAATTTGAGCGCCACTGATTTGTGAATTTGTTACAGTTGGTTGTACAACTGAGATAAGTAACACTAATACAAATACAATGATACTCCAGAACCATTTAAGTGAAGTTGAAATATCAAAACAGATAGCGTTACTAAATAAAGACTTGACGTAATACCGGATTTTTCCCCAAGGAAATTTCTTCTTATTTTTAATAACTTTTGCTTTTACTTTTTGACTCATCTTTTATCCTCGCGATAATCTTTAATAGTATATACTATTAAGACAATTAACTCAATTAAATAAACACTTAAATCCTTAATCCTAAATCAATAAAAAACTACTAAAAAAGTACTAATTTTCACCTAAGAAACTACTTTGGTAAAGGTTTTGCAAGGTTTTTGATCGAACCTAGAAAATGAAAGTTTTTATATTGAATAAAACCAGTAGATATTTGAATAATATAAAAGGTCGATTTTAAAAAATCCCATAACGAAAAAAATAAAAAATTAGGCATTTATATTTTATATCGCAGTTTAATTTTTTACTGATATAGATGGATTTAAATGATCTTGAAGTTAAAAAACTACTATCAATTTATAGAAAATATTGTTTCTTGAACAAAGGTAATATTAATAAAAATAACTTCTTATAAATCCCAAAAATGTAAGTTGTAATAATCGATAATTTGATAATCAATTGATGCAAAAAATTTATTAGAAGGGTTTGAAAAAGCATGTCTCACCTTGAAAAAAAGCACTTTTTGTGGTATTATTTTTTTAATTGGGGATGTCTTGGTTTCGACATAGATTCTTTGGCATTGATTGCAGTCGAGTTGTGACGTAATCACTAAAAACAATATCTGGCAACAGAAATTACAATTACGCATTTGCTGCTTAGTCAGTTCTCTTTAGGAGATTAGCGTGGAACCTAATTGATCTTCCTTTCGTTGATTAAGGTTTCTCATTACAGGAAGGATAAGCTTTATAAGATGACTATATTATAAAGATGAAAATTTATAGTCTAGTGGTGTAAAGTTGGTAGACGTTGATAAGCCACGAATTTCATAACGATCTACTAAACTGTAGTAGTCATTGTAGGGGTGTTTATGGACCGGAGTTCGACTCTCCGCATCTCCACCAATTGAAAAGAGGTAACATATGCAAGATTTATATATCGGTGTCGATGTTGGCGGTATGTCAATTAAAGCAGCATTAGTAAGCAGAGAAGGCGAAATTATCTATAAATCAACAAAAAAGACCAACTGCCTTGAAGGTGGTCCAGGTGTTTTATTAAAAGATATCAAAGATTTAATGCTCGAACATATTGAATACGCTAAAAAGAACGATTATTTAGTTAAAGGTATTGGATTTGGCATTCCTGGAGTTGTAAATAACGCAAAAGGAACCATCGATTATGCCGTAAATCTTGGTGTTGAAAATTTAAATTTAAGAGATTATCTTTCTGAACTTAAATTGCCAATTGCTTTAAGTAATGATGCTAATGTTGCATGTTTAGGCGAAGAAAGATTTGGTGCTGCTAAAGATTACAAAAATGTAGTTATGTTAACACTTGGAACAGGTGTAGGAAGCGGCATCGTTATTGATGACAAATTATTTGAAGGAAATGAAGGCAAAGGTGCTGAATTAGGACATGATGTTATCGTTATTGATGGCGAACAATGTTCTTGCGGAAGAAAAGGCTGCTTTGAATGCTATGCAAGCGCATCTGCTTTATTAAGATTTACACGTCAAGAAATGAAAAGAAATAAAGATTCAATGATGTGGAAATATTGTAATGGTGATATTGAAAATGTTGATGGACTTACAAGTTTCGAATGTGCAAAAAAAGGCGATGTAAGTGCAAATTTAGTTGTTGATACATATGTAAAATATTTATCTGAAGGTATTTTAAATGTTTGTAACGTTTTTAGACCTGAAGTTGTTCTTCTTGGAGGAGGAATTTCAAATCAAGATAAGTATTTAACAGATAAAGTCACTAAATATTGTGCTGATAGAAATTACGGATTTAAAAATACTCCAAAAGTTGAAATTAGAGTAGCATCACTCAAAAATGATGCTGGCGTAATTGGCGCAGCTTGTTTGGTAATGTAAATTATGACCTACCTTATTCTTTAAATGAAGATGGTAGGTTTTTTCTTTTCTCTGGTTAACATTGACTAGTTTAAAAAGCAAAAAAGTTGATGGTTATCGGTTTATATGCCCGCAACATTATTTTGTCAAAGGCATTAATGTAGAAACTCACTTCGTGATAAAGAGTATAGAACATTTATCTCTAAAACTGTTTATAAGATTAATGAGAAAGGTTGTTTAATGAATAACTAAGCTTTGTGATGAAGTTAAAGTTTCTTTACTATTTTATGTTATGCTTCGAATATTATCAGGAAAGTCCAATTTTATCTAAAGAGTCTAAAATATCGATGCGAGAAAATTTAAAGACGATAACTTTGTGTACGATACCAGTAAAGAAACAAAAATTATTATGTCAACTTTATGGTTGTCATATACGCATGAAAAAAAGTATGAATTCTTAATGACTTTAATTATATCTTTATATAGAATAGAAAAGGGCACCCCTAAATATCTATACTTTTAGATATAGGTGTTTTTTATTTTATAAGGATGATTTTTATGAAAGAAAAAGAGTTAAAGTTTATTTTTGTTACGGGTGGTGTTGTTTCAAGTTTGGGGAAAGGAATTAGTGCCGCTTCGATTGGTAGATTATTGAAAAGAAGAGGATTAAATATCTTCTCAATAAAGTTAGATCCATATTTAAATATCGATCCAGGTACGATGTCACCATATCAACATGGTGAGGTGTTCGTTACAAAAGATGGCGCTGAAACTGACCTTGATTTAGGCCACTATGAAAGAATCATTAATACTTCTTTAACTAAAGAAAGTAGCGTCACAAGTGGAAAAGTTTATTCTTCAGTATTAGAAAAAGAAAGAAGAGGAGAATTCTTAGGCGCTACAATCCAAATCATTCCTCATATTACAAATGAAATTAAAAAGAGATTGTTTGAAGGTTTCAATGCAAAAGGTGATACAGATATTTGCATTGTTGAAATCGGTGGAACAGTTGGTGATATTGAATCACTCCCATTCTTAGAAGCTATTAGACAACTTAGAAGAGAATTAGGTTATGAAAATACATTCTTTGTTCATAACACACTCGTTCCATACTTAAAAACAACCGGAGAAATCAAAACTAAACCGACACAACATAGCGTCAAAGAATTAACAGGTTTAGGCATTCAACCAGATGCACTTTTATTAAGATGTGAAGTTGAAATTGACCAAGCAAGCAAAGATAAAGTTGCATTATTCTGCAACTTAGATGATGACGCAGTTATTAGTGTTAAAGACGTTGATGTAATTTATGAAGTTGCGTTAAATTTACAAGCACAACACCTTGATGATTTAATCGTTAAACACATGAAACTTGATTGTGCTCCTAGAGCAGATATGCACGATTGGATCGAGCTTATTGACAAAATTAAACACTTAGAAAAGAAGACTACTATTGGTCTTGTTGGAAAATATGTTGATTTACATGATGCATATATTTCAGTTAATGAAAGCTTAAAATATGCTGGATATGAAATTAACGAAAAAGTAGTAGTTAAATGGATTAATAGTGAAAATTTAACTAACGATAATATTAATGATGAATTAAAAGATGTCCAAGGTATTATCGTTCCAGGCGGATTCGGAAATAGAGGAATCGATGGAAAAATTGGTGCTATTAAATACGCAAGAGAAAACAATATACCATTTTTAGGAATTTGTTTAGGCATGCAACTTGCATTAATTGAATATGGCAGAGACGTCTTAAAAATTGAAGATGCTAATTCTTCAGAATTTAAAGAAAACGCAAAAAATAAAATTATTGATTACCTCCCAGATCAATATAAAGGAATCAAAATGGGTGGCACAATGAGACTTGGCGAATATGATTGTGAACTTAAAGAAGGAACAATGGCTCGTGAACTTTATGGAACTAATTTAATTCGCGAACGTCATAGACATAGATACGAATTCAATAACGAATATAAAAAGCAATATGAAGAGGGTGGTTTAGTGTTTAGTGGAATTAATCCACAAACTCATTTATGTGAAATGATTGAATTACCAACTCATCCTTACTTCATCGCTTCACAATTCCACCCAGAATTCTTATCTAGACCATTAAAACCACACCCATTATTCTTGGGATTAGTTAAAGCAGCTAGTAAAATAAAGAAGTAGGTAAAGAATGAATAAGAATTATAAAGAGAATTTAAAAACAAGAAATATCAAAGAAGATACAAGACGCAAACTTGACATTAAAGAATATAAAGTTAAATACGAAAGTGAATTATTAAACTATTTAATTAATGAACTTCAATATTCTAGAAATAATGCGAAAAATTTACTTTCACATAAACTTATTGCGATTGATGGAGCACAGGTTAGTCAATTTAACTTCATGATTTATCCTGGAGACTCTTTAATAATTTCAAAAACACCTATTAGAAAAAAAGAAAGAACAAAACTTCCTATTATTTATGAAGATGAATATATCATTGCTTTAAATAAACCATTTGGGGTTTTAAGCATTGCTAACGATAAAGAAAAAGCGATCACAGCTTATAGAATGGTTATGGACTATGTTCAAGACAAAGATAAAAGAAATAGAATTTTTGTTGTTCATAGACTTGATAAAGAAACAAGTGGCGTATTAATTTTTGCAAAAACTGAAGAAGCAAAAACAAAGTTTCAAGATAACTGGAACGAACTCGTTACTAAAAGAGGATATTACGCAATTGCAGAAGGTATCTTCAATAAAAAAGAAGATAAAGTTGTTACTTATTTAAAAGAAAATGCACTTAATTTAATGTATATTGCTGCTCCAAAAGATCCTAAAGCAAAAAGATGTGTAACTTCTTATAAAGTCATTAAGGAAAATGATAAATATAGCCTTCTTGATGTTGAAATTTTTAGTGGTAGAAAGAACCAAATTAGAGTAACTTTAGGTTCATTAGGACATTATGTTTTAGGTGATGATAAATATGGTGAACCAGCTAATCCAATCTCACGTTTATGCTTACATGCCTACGAGTTAGATGTTAAAAATCCTATCACTGGAAAAGTATATAAATTAAAAGCTCCAATGCCAGAAGATTTCAACCTCTTAATGAAGAATTCTAGTTACGAAAAGGTTAAAAAACCTAGCAAAAACCTTACAAAACCACTTCCTAGAAAGAAAAAATAGAAAAAAATAAATAGGCGAGTCTAGTATTGACACGCCTATTTTTTATGAACAAAAAATTATACTTTTAAGTGATTTTACACCTCTTTGATAATATAATAATTATATGATTAAAGAGGCACGGGAAAAACTTCTTGAAGCACTAATTTCTGTCGTTCCGATTTGTGCTTTGATTCTTATAATTTTTGGGTTTCAATATTCATCTGTTTTTCCTAGCGACATAATTCCTTTAAACATATTAATCACCTTTTTAATTTGTATTATTTTCTTAATTTTAGGTATGGCATTATTCTCTTTAGGAAGTGATGTTGCTATGAGTAAAGTTGGAAAATATATCGGCGCTAATGTAACAAAAAAAAGATCCCTCGTTTTTATGGGAGTCGTCGCTTTTTTACTTGGCGTAATGATTACAATTGCTGAACCTGATTTAGCTGTTTTAAGCGAATTAGTTGAATCGATTTTGCCTGGAGACAATCAATGGGTATTAAAATTGACGATTGGTTTTGGTGTTGGAGTCTTTTTAATTGTTGGATTATTTAGAATCGTCTTTCAAAAGAGTTTAAAACTTTGGCTTATATTCTTATATGCGATGGTTTTTGGGTTCGCTTGTTTCTTTGATGGAGAAAATGGCGATGCAATTATTTCTATTGCTTTTGATTCTGGAGGAGTTACAACAGGACCAGTTACAGTCCCTTTTTTATTAACTTTTGGCGCTGGTGTTGCTAGTGTTAGAGGTGGTAAAAACTCTTCAAGTGACTCATTTGGTGTTACTGCACTTTGTTCAGTTGGCCCTATTTTAACATCAATGATTTTATTCTTATGTTTAATGAATTCAGAAGATTTTGCTAATATTCAAAATAGTGTGAACACAAATCCTGTTTTCGTTGATATTTTAAGTCATACATTATTAGAAGTATTTATAGCAATCGCTCCGATTTGTGTATTCTTTGCTGTTTATCAAATTTTATTTATTAAAATTAATAAAAAAGAATTAATAAGAATTTATTTAGGATTTATCTATACATTCCTTGGATTAAGTGTTTTTTTGATAAGTGCTAAATACGGTCTTATTCCACTAGCTTATAAATTAGGAAATGGATTAGCTGTTCCAACCCATGATTATGATTACATAATTATTATTTTAGCTATCGTAATTGGTTTTGCTGTTGTCTTAGTTGAACCTGGTGTCCATGTTTTAAATGAACAAGTTGAAGAAATTAGTGGCGGAACCATTACTAAAAAGAAGATGTTAATTGCTTTATGCGCTGGTGTCGCTTTAGCGATTGTATTAGCTGTAGTTAGAGAACTTTGTGGTGGATTTAGTATTGTTTACTATATTGTGCCTTTCTATATTTTATCTTTAGCTTTGTCTTTTACTGTTCCAGATATTTATACAGCTGTCGCTTTTGACTCTGGAGGAGTTGCTAGTGGAACTATGTCGAGCTGCTTCGTTTTACCTTTTATTTTAGGAATTAGTGATTCGTTAGAAGCAGGCACTGGATTTGGCGTTATTGGAATTATTAGTGTAATGCCTTTAATTTGTGTTCAACTTTTAGGCTTAAATGCTGAAATCGAAACTAAACTTCGTTACAAGAGGGCTCGTGCTAAAGTTAAAGAAGCAGACGACGCACAAATTATTCATTTTTAGGTGATAAATATGGCTAGAATTAGAGTAAAAAATTTAAAGAAAACAACAGATGAATCTCAAAAAAAATCTGAACCTTCATCATATGAAGATAATTTTGTTATTCAAAAATTGAAAATGCTTTGTATTATAGTAAATCGTCATCAAGGGGACTATTTTATTGATAGAATCATGGATAATAAAGTCGGAGCAGCCTATTTAGTTTATGGAACTGGAACGGCAACAAGAGAAATTTATGATTTACTTGGTGTAGGTGACACAAAAAAAGACATTGTTTTGAGTTTAGTAAAAGAAAGCGATGTTCCTGAAATTAAAAAGATGATTTCTGATAGATTTAGTGTATCTAAAAAAGCAAAAGGAATTGCGTTCTTCGCTGATGTAAATTCGATCGCTGGGGTGCTTATGTATAAATATTTCACAAATACACGTGAAAACATTAGGAGGGAAGGAAAATGAATAATGAAAAAGAATATAGTTTAGTAATTGCAATTATTAATAAAGGTTTTACTGACCTCGTAATGGAAGCTGCAAAAAATGCTGGAGCAAGAGGTGGAACTACATTTACTGCTAGAGGTACAGGTAATAAAGAATTAGGTGAATTTTTTGGTATCGCTATTCAACCTGAAAAAGAAATTGTTTTTATTCTTGTGGAAGATCAAATTAAAGACAAAGTTCTTTTACAAATTTATAAAGACGCTGGGCTTGATACAAAAGGAAGTGGAATTGCTTTTTCAATCAAAGTCAATGACGTAGTAGGACTCACTCCTATCGAAAAAGAAATAGAAAATCTTAAAAAAGAAATTGAATAATAACTATATTTCTTAATATAATTATTGTATGAAAACTACGATAACCATCGTAATTTTTTGGCGATAATAAAGGTAATAATATATGAATAATAATGGAAGACTTTATGTCAACAAACTAAAAGAGATACCAGAAATAAAAGGTACTCCTTTAAATGAATATCCTCGACCAAATTTTGTTAGAGATAGTTATTTTAATTTAAACGGGAAATGGGATTTTGCTATAAGACAAAATGAAGATTTACCAATTGAATTTGATGATGAAATACTTGTTCCTTTCGTTCCAGAATGTCCATTAAGTGGCATCAATTATTTAGTTAAACCTGAAGACTATTTGTTTTATAGAAGAACATTTGATTTTATAAAGAAAAATAAAAATAATCGTGTAATTATTAATTTTGATGGTGTTGATATGTTTACAAAAGTTTATATAAACGGAACTTTTGTTGGTGAACATAGCGGCGGATATACTAAGTTTTCATTTGATATAACAGATTGTATAAAAGAAAAAGATAATGAAATAATTGTAATTGTTAATGATCCAAGTGATACAAGTTACCATTTACGTGGAAAACAAACTTTAAATGTAACTGGATATTTTTATACAACTAGTAGTGGCATATATAAAACAGTTTGGCTTGAAGAAGTTCCAATTCATCACATTCAAAAAGTAAGATTCACACCTTTATATGATGAAGAAGCTGTAGGAATTTATGTTGACACGAATTTTGATGGTGAAGTCGAATTAACTTTAGATGGCAAAACTTTTGAAATTGAAGCTAATTCATATAAGATTATTAAATTAGAAAACCCAAAATCTTGGTCACATAAAAATCCTTATTTATATGATGTAACTATTAAGTCTCAAGAAGATGAAATAAAATCATATTTTGGTTTTAGAAAAATCGAGATAAAAGATAATGAACAAGGGTTACCAACATTATATTTGAATGATAAAAAAGTCATTTTAAATGGTTTGCTTGATCAAGGTTATTATTTTTTAGGGAATTTAACTCCAGCTTCAAATAGTGATTACGAAAATGAAATCAAAGAATTAAAAAGACTAGGTTTTAATACTTTAAGAAAACACATCAAAGTTGAATCGGATCTTTTCTATTATTATTGTGACAAATATGGAATGCTTGTTGTACAAGATTTCGTAAACGGAGGAACTCCTTATAAGTTCTTAGAGGTTGTTTTACCTAGAGTGTTTACTCCTTTCATCAATAAAGAATCCTGGATAAAAGAAGGAATGTTTGGAAGAGAAGATGAAGAAGGACAAATCGAATTTATAAAAGAGTCAAAAGAAATTGTTAATTCGTTATATAATTATCCTTCAATTATTATCTACACAATTTTTAATGAAGCTTGGGGTGAATTTAAACCTAGTGAATGTTATAAAATATTTAAAAATATTGACCCTACTAGACTTTATGACACTGCTAGTGGATGGGTAGATTCAAAAAATAGTGATTTCTATTCAGTCCACAGTTACACAATTCCTACAAGAAAACGTTTTGATAAGAAATATGGAAGACCTTATTTTTTAAGTGAAACTGGTGGAATTGCTTATAGAGTCCCTGGTCATTCATATTTCGATGGTTTGTTTGGACATAAAATTGCTAGGACTAAAGAAAACTATAATAAAAAGTACTTTAATCTTTATAACAAACTATTAAAACAAGTTCAAAAAGGTACATTGATTGGAATTATTAATACTGAAGTTGCAGATTGTGAAATTGAGTACAATGGTATATTTACATACGATAGAAAAGTGCTCAAAGTATATGAAGATAAATTAATAAAACTTAATAAGAAAATTAGCGATTGTGAAGACTAAACATTAATGTCGTTAAAATATCGATTACATCGATATAATTTAATAAAATTTAAAAATTGATGTCGTTGAATTAAGTTTATATTAAATAAAATTACATATAATAATTACTTAAAATTCATTTCTTTACAATTTCTTAACATTTGTTTACATTGGCTTGATTTATTCAAGCCATTTTTTTGTTTATAAATTTGTGTGTAAACAAAAAGTGAGGTTTATATTAATGAAAAAAAGAAATTTATTTAAAGTTAGTGCTTTAGGATTAGCGTTATTAGTTACAGCTTGTGGTGGAACTGAAACAGGTGGAAATACTGGAGATACATTTGATACTTCTAAAAAAATCACACTTTACTCAAGAGAATCAGGAAGCGGAACTAGAGAATGTTTCTTCGAAGGTATCGGATATAAAGATGTTGCAAAAGAAAATAAATGGGAAAAAGGAGTCACTGTAAGCACAAAAGCTGCAAATAGTGACTTAATGAGCGCAGTTGGCAATGATGAATATGCTATTGGATATTGTTCCTTAGATAGCTTATCATCTGTTAATACAATTAAGGGTGTAAAATACGAAGGCGTCGAAGCAACCGAAGCAAACGTATTAAATGGAACTTATAAATTAAAGAGAAACTTCAATTACGTTATCAGAAACTATGAAAATCCAGCTGATAAGAGTAAAAAAGAAGCTGTCGAAGGATTTATCGCATTCTTAACAACAACTACAGAAGGCCAAGCAGTAATTAAAGCTAACGGAGGTATTGTTGAAAGAAGAAATGACCTAGTTAGCTTTAGTTCTATTGCTAAAAATTATCCAGTTTTTAGTAACACAGAAACAGTCACTATCGATTTCTGTGGATCAACAAGTGTTGAAAAAATCGTTAAGGCTGCATCAGAAAAATTAGTGACTTTAATTTCAAATAAAAAAGTTCAATACAAACTTAACCAAACTGGTAGTGGTGATGCCGTGACAGGTGTTACAACTGGTAAAAATGGTAAAGAATTTGGTATTGGTTTCTTATCAAGAGAGATTAAAACTGATGAAGCATCTCAATTAACAGAAGCGAATATAAAAGGTGCGTTTGCTATTGATGCTGTTGTCCCAATTGTTAATGTAAAAAATACTAAATTTACAGAAACAACAGCTGCACAACTAACATCCATCTATAAGGGCGAAAAGACAGTTTGGAGCGATGTCATCGCTTAAGGAAAATGGGGATCAATAGGATTCAAGAAAACGCTTTAAAGAAAGCTAATAATAAGACGAAGATTGATAACTTGGTTAAGTTCATCTTCGCCTTTTTGGCTTTTTTATGTTCTAGTGTTGTTATTTTTATTGTCTCGTTTGTAATTGTCAAAGGGATTCAACCTTTTTTCGTTCCAGATGGGGCTGGACTAACACAAAGTTTCTCTGCGTTTTTTCAAAATAATAGATGGACATATGATGGAACTGGAGGAATGGGGTATTTAGCTTTAGCTACAATTTTTACAACATTATGTAGTTTAATCATAAGCGTCCCAACTTCTATTTTTACAGCACTTTTTGTTGTAAAGATTTGTCCAAAAAAATTAAAAGAAATTATTAAATCAGCTATCCAAATTTTATCAAGTATCCCAAGTGTTATCTTTGGTTTATTTGGAATGGGTGTTATAAATCCAATCGTTAAAAATTTCGCTAATGTTTTTGGGGCCCAAACATTTGGAGGAAATAGTGTGCTTTCAGGAATTGTTGTTTTAGCTTTTATGTCGATTCCAACGATTACACTTGTTTCAATTACTTCGATTGAAGCTGTTGATAATAATTTATATAAAGCAAGCCTTGCTTTAGGCGCTTCAAAAGAGCAAACAAACTACAAAATTGTCTTAAAAGCATCTCAAAGTGGCATTTTTGCAGGGATAATTCTTGGAATTGGTAGAGCTTTAGGCGAAGCAACTGCTATTCAAATGGTTATCGGTAATGGTGGAAGTGGAATGGATTTTATTAATCCATTTAATATTTATTCTACTTTAACAACTACAATGCTTGCTGGAATTGGTGAAGCAAGTGGCATTGGATATGACGTTAGATTCTCTTTAGGAATTGTTCTGATGTTAATTATAGTCACCACAAATATTTTATTAAATTACCTAAAAGACATTATGACAAGAATTGAACCAAAGAAAAAACGTGATTACTTTAAATTCTTTAAAGACATAAAAATTTATTATGAGGCGTATAAAAATGGAACAAAGTAAATTGATTAATAAATGGAAAAATAGCCTCGCTAGTAAATTAGAAAAATATAGTGTTAAAAAATATAAAGATGAAACTTATATCGCATTAAAAAAAGAAATCAAAGAGGCTAACGCAATCTATAAAAAGAATAAAAAGTTAGATCAAGGCGAACGCGAAAAAACATTAAATTCTTTAAACGAAAAGAAGAAATTGTTAAATGAATATAAATTAACTTTTGAATATAACAAAAAGAAGAATTTACGCTCTATTGCTTATAAAGATTTAGCTAGAAAAGGTAATTCAATTTTATTTTCATTTTTAACAATTGGCCTACTTGTTTGGATTATCGTTTATATTTTTGCTACTGGAACTGGAAAATTAACTTTAAATAAAATTTTCGGTGACTATAAAACAACAACTTATTCTTTAAAAACAAGCGATGAATTTACATTTGACGACACATTAGCTTTTGATGATATTAATTTAGAAAACGAAAATACATCTAAAAAGTGGGGTGTTGAATTTACTTATACTAAAATTGATGATAAAGATTATGTATCAATTCAAAAAATTAGTAAAAATTCACCTTTCAATCATTTAGTTAACATTAGTGATTCTTCATTATTTGGACAAAGTTATGATGATTTATATATTCAATCAATCACTTTAACTGATGAAGAAAATTATATGTATTCGGCTCTTGGCACAATGACAATTAAAGATTTCATTAAAGAATTAGAATATGGAAACAAAATTGTTGATTCGACTTTTTTAGGTGAAGGTGGTGGTTTTAGAGGAAGTTTATTAAATACTTTATCATTAATTGGTTTCTCTATATTGTTTGCTTTCCCACTTGGCGTAGGGGGTGCGATTTATCTAGGGGTTTACGCTAAAGATAATAAAGTCACAAAAATTGTTAGAACTTTAATTGATATGACTAGTGGAATTCCTTCAATTATTTTTGGTTTAGCTGGTGCATTAATTTTTATTCCAATTGCTAATTTAATTCCAGGAAGTAATGGAGGGAATATTATAAGCGGAGCTTTAACAATGACAATGATTCTTTTACCAACAATTGTTAAAACTGTAGAAGAATCAATAAAAGTTATTCCGAAAAGCTTAACAAATGCAAGTTTGGCTTTAGGCGCATCTCGAACTGAAACCGTTTTCAAAGTAGTTTTGCCTAATGCTCTTCCAGGTATATTAACAAGTTTGCTTTTATCAATAGGAAGAATAATCGGTGAAAGTGCGGCTTTAGTATTTGCGATGGGCACCACAATTGGAGAAGTAGCTTCAATGAATGGAAGTAATGCTTCTTTAGCGGTTCATATTTGGGTTATTTTAGGTGGAGATCATCCAGCATATGACAATGCATGTGCGATTTCAATCGTAATTATAGTTATTGTTTTAGTATTAACTTTATTATTAAAACTCGTTTCAACAAAGCTTAATAAGTTCAAAGCATAGGAGGTTTTATGGAAGATAATTTAATTAAAGAAAATAATATAGAAAAAGAAAATGATGTTGTTTTTGAAGTTAAAAATGTGAATCTTTACTACGATAAGGGTGCAAAACACGCTCTAAAAGACATCAACATGAAAATTTATAAGAACAAAGTCACAGCTTTTATCGGACCTTCGGGCTGTGGAAAATCAACTTTATTAAGATGTTTTGATAGAATGAATGAACTTGTTGAAAATTCTTATAGAGAGGGAGAGATTTCTTATTTAGGTGAAGATATTAATGATATCAATTCAATCTATTTAAGAACTAGAGTTGGAATGGTTTTCCAACAACCAAATCCATTTCCGATGAGTATTAAAGATAATATTTTTTATGGTCCAAGATGCCAAGGTGTAAGAGATAAAAAGACATTAAATCAAATTTTGGAGTCTTCACTTAAAGGCGCTGCTTTATATGAAGAAGTCAAAGATATTTTAAATAAAAGTGCTTTAGGTTTAAGTGGAGGTCAGCAACAAAGACTCTGTATCGCTAGAACATTAGCTATGTCTCCAGATGTCATTTTAATGGATGAACCTACCTCTGCTTTAGATCCTATTGCAACATTAAAAATTGAAGAACTTATTAATGAGTTAAAAAAATACTATACGATTATTATAGTTACTCATAATATGCAACAAGCAGCGCGTATAAGTGATTACACAGCCTTCTTTATGCTCGGGGAACTTGTTGAATTTAATGAAACAAAAGAATTTTTCTCTCATCCAAAAGACAAAAGAAGTGAAGATTATATTACAGGGAGATTTGGTTAATGGAATTACAAGAAAAAATCGATCAAGTGTTTGTTGAAACTATCAAAATGTTTGATTTAACTATTAGATATTTAAACGATTCTTTTAGTTATTTCTTTAATGAAACTAATTTTGAAGAAAAAGAGAAAGAAATTAATGATGATATTGTTGATAGATCTTTAATTGCGGTTGAAAAAAAGTGCTTAAATATCATTTTAAGAGAAAGACCATTTGCTAAAGACTTAAGAAGAATCACAGGTGTTTTTAAATTAGTTGATGATGTTGAACGTCTTGGTGATCATAGTGAAGATATTGCTTGGTGTGTATCAAACCTTAAAAAAAGTGATAAATACCTAGTTCAAAGTAAGTCATTACTTGAAATGATTAATGTTAGTTTATCAATGGTTACAGATGCGTATTATAGTTTAGTAAAAGAAGATGTAAAATTAGCTGCTAATGCTTTAAAAAGTGACGATTTAGTCGATACTTTATATCTAAAAGTCTTAGAAGAACTTCAACCAATTAATAATAGTAATCTTGATAGTAACTTCATTGTTTTTTCAACTTTAATCGCTAAATATATTGAGCGTATTGCTGACCATGCTTCAAATATTGCTGAATGGGCAATCTATAGATTGTGTTTCTTTATTGTAGGTGAACCTTAAAAATTGTATACCAAATTTTAA
>ERZ1036460.262-NODE-262-length-21241-cov-4.436043_pt1 | contig 21241 bp, 19 predicted proteins | sample MGYA00514229_ERZ1036460 | MGnify/ENA primary metagenome ERZ1036460 (study PRJEB33795, sample SAMN09464921) | human gut metagenome | host: Homo sapiens | place: USA: Stanford, California | collected 2016-08 | study: EMG produced TPA metagenomics assembly of the...
AGCATGAGCAATGTAAGCTGGAACGGAAAACCAAGAGCCGTGAGCAGAAAGAGGCGGAGAAAGACCGCCAGTTTGCCATACGGCAGGAAAAGAAGAAAGCCAAGCACAAAGGAAAATAACATGAAGATAGTTCTTTTTGATTATCTGTCAAGGGCATGCCGCTTTGCGGTGGCTGGTAACGTTCCCCCAGGCTCAGAATCTAAGAACAATTAGCGGCTTCGCCGTTCTGTAAGTTCAAGATGGTTTGTTGCCCAAGGAAGATGAGAAGCTGCCATTTACCAGGCATGTTGTCTGCTCCATGAAGCATTTCGATATCATTAAGGACTTTATAGTTATTGTGTTTATGTGGTCTCAAAAAGTTATAATAAGTGACCCAGAGTGCAAGCTCATAGTTGGCGCCGTCGATGTTATCAAAGCCATTTGTTGGTCTGTAAGAAGCCTTGTAAGTACGATTTAATCTTTCGATCATCTGCTTGTAAGGTCTGAATTCTTTTGATACTTCATCGTCGTTGGTAAGTCCAATTACTTGGGTAATGTTAAATTTAAAATCATTGCCGTATTCACGCAGGAACTGTTGTGCAGCCAAAACATATGCACTATATCCATCTGCAATAAAGCGGAAGTTTTTCGGAAGTTTTTTGAAATGTCGGAATGCCATACGCATGGCAAGGATACACGCTCCGACATCACGTTCTGAAGATATCCGGTATCCAATAATGGAACGGCTTGCCGCATCCATAATGAACCAGACGAAGGTTTTGATGCCTCTGATTTTAATATAGGTTTCATCAGCGGTGTAAACTTTTCCGGCATTGTAATCATAATGATCTACGAACGGCTTAATGCAGACAGCGGCAGTTTTACAATAATTAGCAACCTGCTGATGAGAGATATTGATGTTGTATAGTTCTTTGAGAGCATACTTCGTTTTACGAAGAGACATGCCGAGATTCACATGCATCGTAAGACAGAGTCCCATTACATTGGAATCAAACTTAGAGAATCTGAGAGAAGAAGCGTTTTTAGGCAGCGAATTTAAATCCATCCTGAAGAAATCCAAGGTGAATTCACGATAGATATAATGGAGTTTGTACTTGTTCTTGCCATAGTCTTCTTTTAAGTCGGCTTTGTCAACTTTCTTAAGATTCTTAAGGTAGTAAGGACATTTCGGATTTACACATTTATGAACAATAAAGTGTTTCCGGCTTTTCTTGGGAACGAGTGTGTGCATACAATGAGGACAGCGAAGTTTTAATGAGGAATGTCGGCTTTCTTCTGGCGAAAACTTGGTACTGCATACTTTACACATAAGCTGGCCTTTTGAGCCATTGTTTTTGTAGAGATAAATGCTTGGGGCATTGCAGCGAGGACACTTACAGTTTTCGTCGATGTCGCATTCAGATCTGCGCCTGATAGGCTTTATGGGTTTGAACTGATTTTTGTAACGCCATTCAAGGTAAGCTATGTAGTCAAGATAGTTCCAGGGTTCGACATTGAGAATCAAAGGTAACTGATCAATTTTAAATTTTTGATACTTAGGAGAGTGGGAATCATCAAAAGCCCATTGCTTTAAAGGGAGATATTTGCAGATAAAGTTAATTAAAAAGCAATTCTGTTGATAGAGTTGTTGAATTGATTGTAGTAAATAAAGTATAATGTTCATGAGCATTTATCCTTTCTGATATTTTGGAATTTTGGTCGAGGACATTATATCAAAAATGGGAGGTAAATGCTCTTTTTATTTGCAAACCTCCGGTAATTCAAGGTTTTAAAGGATTTAAAACAATAAAAAATAGGTAGTTTTTGACACTACCATAATCTTTTGGGAGGACAAGCATATGAGAAAGAATCTAACAGAGATCGTTTTTATCTTAGACCGCAGCGGTTCCATGAGTGGACTGGAACGGGATACCATTGGCGGATTTAATGCCATGATTAAGCAGCAGAAAAAAGCAGAGGGCGAAGCACTGATCTCAACGGTACTGTTTGACAATGTGAGCGAAGTCCTGCATGACCGTGTAAATGTAAGGGACATCCGACCAATGAGCGATCGGGATTACACGGTTCGTGGATGCACAGCACTCTTAGATGCCATCGGCGGTGCGATTCATCACATTGGAAATGTTCATAAGTACGCACGACCGGAAGATGTCCCGGAGCATACCATGTTCGTAATCACTACGGATGGAATGGAGAATGCCAGCCGCCGGTACAACAGCGAAAAAGTGAAGCAGATGATTGAGCGGCAGAAAGAAAAATACGGTTGGGAGTTTTTGTTCCTCGGTGCCAATATTGACGCAGTAGAGACCGCAAGCCAGTTCGGAATCGGTGCAGATCGTGCAGTGAATTATCAGTGTGACAGTGAAGGAACCGCGTTGAATTATGAGGTGGTCAGCGAAGCAATCAGCTCTGTCCGGTGCAGTGCCCCGCTGAGTGCAGACTGGAAAAAGCGTATAGACGAGGACTACAAAAAGCGCGGAGGCCGCAAACACAAGTAAATGTTTTTGAAGTAGGAAATTATATTTAGGAGCTTGATAAGCAAACGTTCGTTTACTATACTGTTTGGGTAAACAGTCGTTTACTAACTGGAGGCTTATGTGATGCGTACGAAGGAAAAACTAAAAGCTGAAAAGGATTACATAGAAAATAAGAAAAGCTACATGATAGCAAAAGAAAAAGGGAAAAGAAGGTTTGGAACTGATCAAGAAAACGCCAATTAAAGCGTAGTAGAATGGAGGATATTTATGGAACAGAAAGTTATTATCAGAAATGAAGAACAAAAGGACTGGGAAATTGTAGAGAAAATCACAAGACAGGCATTCTATAATATTTATATGCCAGGGTGTGTGGAACACTATTTAGTCCACATTATGCGGGAACATGAAGATTTTATTCCGGAGTTAGATTTTGTTTTGGAATTAAACGGTGATGTGATTGGTAATATCATGTATACAAAAGCAAAATTAATCAACGAGAATGGGACTGAAAAAGATATTTTAACATTCGGTCCGGTGAGTATTCTTCCGGATTATCAGAGAATGGGCTATGGGAAAATGCTTTTGGAACATTCTTTTCAGGCAGCAATGCAGTTAGGGTATGATGTTATTGTGATCTTTGGAAGCCCCGGCAACTATATCAGTCGTGGTTTTAAAAGCTGTAAAAAATATAATGTTTGTATGGAAAATGGGAAATATCCTGCTGCAATGATGGTAAAAGAACTGTTTCCTCATGCGCTGGATGGACATAAGTGGATTTATCACGACAGCCCGGTTATGGCAATCAGTGAGGAAGAAGCAGAACGCTATGACAATACACTGGAACCTCTGGAAAAGAAGCAGCTTCCAAGCCAGGAGGAGTTTTATATTATGAGTCATTCTTTTGTGGAGGAATAGGAAACAATTAAGGGCCCCCTTTTTATGGCTCGTCAGGATCAGAGCGAAATTTTTGTTGTTAAATTTCTTCAAAAGTATATTTCCTTATAAATTCCTTATAATTGTCTTTTATCCTGTAGGTACAATAAGAACAACGGGTAATGTCAGACCGAAAATCCCCGGGATTCTTAAACATATCTTACTTACAGGAGGGAAAAGATGAGTCAGAATATCATTGAGATCAAAAATCTTGAAAAGTCTTTCAAAAAGCAGCAGATTTTAAAAAATATTTCTCTGTCTATACCGGAAAACTGTGTATATGGGCTTCTGGGGCCGAACGGAGCAGGAAAATCCACTTTATTAAAAATGATAACAGGGCTTTTGAGGCCGGATTCCGGGCAGATTATTTTTCAGGGGCATCCCTGGAGCAGAAAGGATCTGAAGGATATCGGAGGCCTGATTGAAACTCCGCCTGTTTACGAAAATCTTTCTGCCTGGGAAAACCTGAAGGTACGGGCTTTGATCCTGGGAGAAACAGAAGCGCGGATGAGGGAAGTGCTGGAGATTGCAGATCTGACTGACACAGGAAAAAAGCCGGCCGGGAAATTTTCTCTGGGAATGAAGCAGAGGCTGGGAATTGCCATTGCTCTTCTGGGACATCCAAAGCTTCTGATTCTGGATGAACCGGTAAACGGTCTGGATCCTCTGGGTATCCAGGAGCTGCGCCATCTGATCCGGAGCTTTCCCGATCAGGGCATCACGGTTCTGGTATCCAGCCATATTTTAAGTGAGATTCAGCAGACTGCAGATTATATAGGAATTATAGCAAATGGAAAACTGGGATATGAGGGAATTGTGGATGAAAGTCAGGATCTGGAACAGCTTTTTATGAAAATCGTGGCAGCAGAGAGAGGGGTGAGATAAATGAATACATATCTTAAAGCAGAAAAAATGAAATACCATCATACGTTTCTTTGGTGGCTGATGATATTGATGCCTGCGGTAAGCGCTTTTCTGTCTGCCCAGCTGACTCATAATTATTTTGCCATGGACGGCTATAACTGGTGGTACATGCTGATGATGCCGGGATTTCTGGCAGTGGCCTGCTCTCAGATTGGAGGAAAGGATCATAAAAAGCAAAACCGTACAATCTGGGTGCTTCCGGCAGATATGGGAAGGATTTGGGATGCAAAGGTGCTGTTATCGGTTATGGTAAGCGGACTTGCTACTTTGTTTCTGACGGTTTTTGTTCTTGCAGGTTCTGCCATTATGGAAAGAGGTCTTCATATGACCTTTTTTAATGCGCCATCTGTACCGGCTCAGATTCTTGCGGCAATACTGATCTGGCTGACTTCTTTGTGGCAGCTTCCCTTCTGTCTGTTCCTGGTGCAGAAAACAGGAGTGCTGGTTATGGTGATCATAGGTGTGGGACTAAGCCAGGTAGCCGGTCCTCTTATGGCTCTGGAAAAATTATTTTTCCTTATTCCTTATGGGATCACTCCAAGAGTGATGTGTCCTGTTTTAAAGACTCTGCCTAACGGCTTGCCGGCACAGCCGGGACAGATGACATATACGCCTCAGCTTATGAGCATACCGGCTGCTGCGGTTGGAGTTGTGGTCTCTCTTTTGTGGTTTGCTGCGCTCTGGTATTTTATACGAAAATGGTTTCAAAGGCAGGTGGAAAAATAATGAGACAGCTAAAAGCAGAGTTTTATAAAATGCGCCACACCTTTTTGTTTCCACTTCATGTGATTGTTCCTGTGGCTGCCGGCGTTCTTTTTCTGGCATGGACAAGAATCAGCGCACAGCTTCAGTTTTCCGTTTTTGTGCAGGCAGTGGGAGTTGTTTTTCCGGTACTGGCATCTGTGATCTGCGCCGGAAACATAGAGCTGGAGTTATCCGGTCATCTGCAGGGATTTCTTATGACTACGGGAAAAAGAGAAAGCATTTTTCTGGCAAAATGGATGAGCCTTGAAATTCTGGCTTTCCTGGCAGTAATGGGCGCTGTGATACTCTATGGAGTGGGAAACAGAACGATATTGGGTGATATGGAGATCCCGTTTTCTGTTTTTTTGAAAGCAGGAGTGTTTCTCTGGCTTGGAAGTCTGCCTCTTTATCTGGAGCATCTGTTTCTGAATCTCTGTTTTTCAAAAACAGTGTCTATTGCTGTTTCCATAGGGCAGCTTCTGATCTCCGCTTTGTTTCTGACAGGACTTGGACAGGGAAAATGGCAGTATTTCCCCTGTTCCTGGAGTTCCCGGGGAACTTCTTTGTATCTTGCGGAAAAATTTAATAGAAGAGCGGCTCTGGGAGCTGCCAATACAGATCTGAGAGATATTCTGACCTGTATCTTGCTGGGAACGGTTCTTTGTGTCATAATCTTTATATGGTTTCATTTTTATGAGGGAAGAGAGGTTTCCGAATAGGAGGAGGAAAAAATGACGCGGATTCTGGTAGTTGATGATGACAGAGGGATTTTGAACGTGATACGTAAAGCCCTGGAAAAAGAAGGATATCAGACAGATACTCTGGACGATCCGGAAAAACTGGATTTTCGGCGCCTGAATGATTATCAGTTGATTCTTCTGGATGTGATGATGCCGGGGACAGACGGTTTCAGTTTGTGCCAGAGAATCCGTGACCAGGTAGATTGTCCTATCCTTTTTGTGACAGCAAAAACAGACGAGGCCGATCTTATGACCGGTCTTGGAATCGGCGGAGATGATTATATTACAAAGCCTTTTGGCCTGGGAGAGCTGAGAGCAAGGGTTGCCGCCCACCTAAGGAGAGAAAACAGAGAAAGAAAGCATGTGATAACTCTGGGAGAGCTGTCTTTTTCCCTGAATTCCAGACAGGTGTTTTTTCAGGGAGCGGAGATTCCTTTTACAAAAAGCGAGTATGCCATCTGTGAATATCTTGCTCTGAATCGGGGACAGGTCTTTTCCAAGGAAAGGATTTACGAGCATGTATTTGGGTACGACGGAGAGGGGGACAGCTCTGCCATTACCGAGCATATAAAAAATATCCGGGCAAAGCTTCAGAAGTATGGGGTATCGCCGGTAGAGACTGTGTGGGGGATCGGATATAAATGGAAATAAGAAAAAAGAAGATTTCGCTTGCAGGACTGTTTGGCCGTTATATTTTTATGTTTGTGACAGGAACTTTTTTTGCGGCGCTGATCTCCGGCGTGGTAATGTTTTTTTTGATCCTGATTCCGTCCGGTCCTTTTCTTCCGGCAAATTACGCGGAGCAGCAGCTGATAAATACAAAGGAAACGCTTCAGGAAGCGGATATTACAGAAGAGGAAATGATTCCTTCGGGCAGTCTTTACGGTGTGTTTGACCGGGAGGGCAGCTTTCTTTACGGAACCTTTGATGAAGAGGTGCAGAAGGACGCCTGGAAAAAATATAAAACAGATAATATATACCCTCAGGGAAAGGGATATTATTTTTTTGTGGAAAAAAATAACGGTGAAATCTGTATTATCAAGTATTTTGTTGCCATGCGCTATGCGAAAGAAAAGCTGAATGAGATTCTTCCGTCTCCGGAAGCCTTTAATATGATTCTGACGCTGGGAACTTTTATTACTCTTACTGTGTTAAACGGATGTTACCTGTCCGGGAAATTTGGCAGAAAGCTGAAAAAACAGCTTGCCTGCCTTACTGAGGCAACAGCGCGTATTTCTGAAAATGATCTGGAATTTGCTGCTGAGACCTCTGAGATCCGGGAGGTGGACGAGGTTATGGCCTCCCTAGAAAAAATGAAGGAGGCTCTGAAGGTCTCCCTGAAAACCCAGTGGGATACTGAACAGTTGAAAAATCAGCAGCTTTCTGCCCTTACCCATGATATCAAAACACCTCTGACCGTAGTTCGGGGGAATGCGGAGCTTCTTGTAGAGTCAGAACTGCAGGAGGATGACCGGGAATGTGCAGAAGAAATCCTTAAAAATGCAGGATTTATCGCAGATTATCTGGATTCCATGAGACAGGTACTGAAGGGGCAAAAGGAACAAAAGAGCTGGCAGGAAGTTTCAGTAGAAGAATTGTCAGGGGAAATTTGCGATTTTGTAAGGCAGCTTGCAGCAGTCCGAAAAATACCGTTATCCTTTGAGGTGAGGACTGAAAAACAGATACGGAAAAAAGAAGCAAAAAAAGATTTCGGGAAAAACGTAAACCGGGATATCTTCCACTTAGAGGAAATCCCTGAAGAAGCGAAAAGTATTTTGTGCTGTAAGGAGGAGATTCTCAGAGCCTGGGGGAATCTGGTAGACAATGCTATAGAGCATACAGATCCGGAGAAAGGAATTTGTGTGATCATTGAAAAGCATATGGGAAGAGAAGTTTCGCAGGAAGAGTTTGTAGGGGAACATGATTCTTTAGTAAGACAGGACTTCATGGGGAATCAGGACTTCACAAGACAACGTGATCCTGCAGGAAAATCAGACAGCGGACAGTGGCAGGACCACAGGGAATATCTGAAGGTTTCTGTGCGGGATTACGGACCGGGATTTAGTCAAAAGGCTCTTCTTCATGGAAAAGAAGCATTTTTCAGCGGAGATGAAAGCCGCCATGACAGAACTCACCAGGGGCTGGGGCTTTCAATTGCAGCAGATTTCATGAAACGGCAGGGGGGATTTGTGGAATACCATAATGTGGATAAGTCACAGGGAGCCGAGGCTTCACTGTGGATCTGTATGAAGAGATAAGAGGATTTCCTGAGTCTGTCTTGCTTCATGGAAGATATCATGATATCCTAAAAAACAAAGTGATTCTTTCAGGATCAAAAGCGCTGTTTGAGTGCAGCAGGACTCAGGAGGTCGGGACATAAATGCTTATATTTTTAATTGAGGATGATGAGGCTCTGGCAGAGGGGATTTCCTTCATGCTTGTAAAAGAAGGGTATGAGACAGAACGGTTTTCTGCCTGCAGCGACAGCCGCAGGGCTCTTGAACAAATTCAGCCGGATCTGATACTGCTGGACTGGAATCTGCCGGATGGTGACGGGCTTATGCTTTGCCGTGAAATATCAGAAAAGTGGAAGATCCCCATACTGATGATCACTGCCCGTGACATGGAGATCGATCAGGTCATGTGTCTGGAAAGCGGAGCGGACGATTATATTGCGAAACCATTTTCACTGGCAGTTTTAAAGGCAAGGATTGCGGCGCTCCTTCGCAGGCAGGGAGGACAGTCGGAAAAAGCCGGGCAGCTTATCTCAGGGCAGATCCGTGTGGATAATAAAGAAATGAGAGCATGGAAAGAGGATGAGGAACTGGACTTAAGCCTGACGGAATATCGTATTCTGAAGTATTTTCTGGAAAACAAAAACCAGGTGCTTTTAAAAGAGCAGATTTTGTCCCATGTGTGGGATAATGGAGGAAGATTTGTAGAAGAAAATACGTTAATGGTTAATATCCGGCGGCTCCGCACAAAAGTAGAAAAGGATGCTTCTCATCCGGAGTACATAAAAACAGTACACGGAATGGGATATCTGTGGGAGGAGCGGAAATGACGCATAAATTACTGACCGGGGTTCTGGTGCTGGCTCTTGCGGCAGTATTTCTTCTTGGTCTTTATTATCTGAAATGTTTAAAGCGTATGCAGAAGCTGCTGCGGGATTATCAGGAAACAGGCACAGCCTGTTTTTCTACTATGAAGGAAACGAGGGAATCAAAGCTTGAAAACACTCTTCAGAGGCTCCTGGATCAGGCAGAGAAAAAAGAAGCTCAGGCGAAAAGGGAAAGAGATGAGGTTGCATCGCTTCTTTCAGATCTTACCCATCAGCTGAAAACACCTATGGCAAATGTGATCATGTATACGGAGCTTCTGGAGGACGAAAATCTTACGCCGGAGGAACGTCAGAGATTTACATATCTGGCACGAACACAGGCAAAGAAAATGCAGTGGCTTCTTGGAAATATGCTGAAGGCATCCCAGCTGGAAAGGGGAATGATTTCTTTTTCAGCAGAGTATACAGGCATCCGTGAGACGATCAGACAGGCAGTAAGCAGTGTGTATGCTCAGGCTGAGGAACGGGATATTATGATTAAGGAGGAACCGTTTGAGGACAGAAAGCTTTACCATAATCCCAGGTGGACAGCGGAGGCTATGGAAAATATCCTGGATAATGCAGTGAAATATTCTCCTTCAGGAAGTGTTGTTACTGTCCGTGTACAGCCTATGGAGAACTATACTCAGATAGAAATTTCAGATCAGGGAATAGGAATTTCCGGGGAAGAGTACAATAAAATCTTCCGCCGTTTTTACAGGAGCAGCAATGCGGCACAGACAGAAGGCAGCGGTCTGGGACTGTATCTGGCTCAGTTAATTTTAAATAATGAAAAAGGATATGTTACGGCAGTCTCACGCCCCGGCGAAGGCAGCAGCTTCCGTATTTTCCTTCTGAATGAAGTTCTGACAGTTTTGTAAGAACTTTTTTCTTTTTTGTCAGGAACATGTCAGAAACCAGTGATATGATAAAAAATAAAAAGAAGGAGGCGAAGATCATGGAAATTTTAAAGACATCAGATCTGAAAAAATATTATGGATCAGGTGAGAATCAGGTAAAGGCTCTGGATGGGGTGAACCTTTCTGTGGAGGAGGGGGAGTTTGTATCAGTGGTGGGGACAAGCGGATCCGGAAAATCAACCCTTCTTCACATGCTGGGCGGACTGGACTATGCTACTTCAGGAAGTGTATTTGTATCAGGAAAAGAAATTTTTAAGCTGAATGAATCAGAACTGACGATTTTCCGAAGGAGGAATATTGGATTTATTTTTCAGAATTACAATCTTGTACCTGTTCTGAATGTTTATGAAAATATTGTGCTGCCTATTCAGCTTGACGGAGAAAAGCCGGATAAAAGATTCGTTGGAGAGATCATGGAGATGCTTGGCATCCAGAATAAAAAGAACAGTATGCCAAATCAGCTTTCAGGAGGGCAGCAGCAGAGAGTTGCCATTGCAAGGGCTCTGGCAAGCAAGCCTGCGATTATCCTGGCAGACGAGCCTACAGGAAATCTTGATTCCAGAACAAGCCAGGAGGTTTTGGGACTTCTGAAGCTGACCGGAGAGCGGTTTCATCAGACCATTGTGATGATTACTCATAACGACGCTATGGCTCAGCTTTCCGACCGGGTGATCCGCATTGAGGATGGAAAGATCGTAGGAGGGGAGCAGTATGAAAAATAATAATCAAAAAGTAATCCGCTGTCTTTCCATGCGCAGTCTGAAAAACAACAGAATGCGAAATACCTTTGCCATTGCGGCAATCGCGCTTACCTGTATGCTGTTTACTACACTGGCAGCTATGGGAACCGGAATTTCCGATGCCATGCAGGAATCTACCATGCGGGAGGTGGGAGGAAGGTTTCATGCAGGACTGAAGGCTGCAACAGCTCAACAAATGAAAAAAGCAGCAGCAGACAGCCGGGTAAAAGATTACAGCTGGAATATATTTCTTGGCGTAGCAGAAAATCTGAATAAACGACAGTATGAGATCAGGCTGGCACAGGGAAAGGAGGAACTGGAAAATTCGTTTATTCAGCTGGAAGAGGGGACTCTGCCTCAAAAAGAAGATGATATTATTGCAGATACCTATCTTCTGGATGAGTTGAAGCTTCCTCACAAGTTGGGTGGGGAGATACCTTTGGAATTTACCTTTCACGGGAAAAAGATCACAAAGACTTTCCGGGTGTGCGGCTGGTATGATGGAAACAGTCTGGGACATGCCTCGGAGCTTTATGTATCAGAAACTTTCTGGAATCAGTTAAAGGGAGAACTTACAGACAGAGATTTTAAGGAATGGGGAAAGGCCAATCCTCAGGATGCAGGCGTTGGTCTGTATTCCGTTGGCCTGTATTTTGACAGTGCAAAAAACAGTGAGGAAACAGTCCGTTCTGTGATCCGGGATGCAGGATATTATCCAAATGGAGAGGCTGAGGGACACAGCTGGGAAGAATCACTGGATTATGGTGTGAACTGGGCATATATGCAGAATCGGGCAGAAAATTCAGACCCTCTGACAATTGTGGTTTTGGGTTCTGCGCTTGTTATTATTCTGCTGGCCGGGTATCTGATCATTTATAATATTTTCTATATTTCGGTATTTCAGGACATTCGGTTTTATGGTTTGTTAAAAACAGTGGGAACGACCAGAAAACAGATCAGAAGTATGATACGAAGACAGGCGCTGATCCTTTCAGCAGCAGGGATTCCCCTTGGGCTGGCGGCAGGATATGCCGTGTCAGATCTTATCTTTCCCTTTGTAATGGAAATGACTGCTTTTTCACAGCTGGATATAAAAATGAAATTCCATCCGTCAGTGGCAGTATTCGGAGTTTTATTTGCGCTTATCACGGTATTTATCAGCTGCCGTAAACCGGGAAAAATTGCAGGAAGCGTATCTCCGGTGGAAGCAATTCGCTTTACAGAGGGCAGCAGAAGCCGCAAAAAAAGCAAAAAATCAGAAACCGGTGCTCAGATTCATCGTATGGCTCTTTCTAATCTAAGCCGCAGCAGGAAAAAAACTGCTCTGGTTCTGATTTCTCTGTCCATGAGCGTGGTACTTCTGTGCGTTGTTCTTACAGGAGTGGGAAGCTTCCGGGTAGACGCTTATCTGGAACAAAGACTTCTTGGGGATGTGCTTCTGGCTTCTACAAATATCATCGGAAATGGCGCGGTAAGAGTTGTTGATTATGAACTGGACAAAGAATATGTGGAGCTGGCAGATTCTCAGCCGGGAGTAACTGCTAAAAATGAGCTGTGGCAGACTTACGGTCAGACAGATCTTTTTATGGATGATAAAGCCCTGAACCGCTATCAGAAATATCAGGATGAAGGAAAACTCCGTCAGGATGGATGGGGCATGGAAATCATTCATAATGCCAGGGAAAGACGACAGCTTGAGACAAGGATCTATGCCTATGATGAAGCTGTACTGTCAAAGCTGAAGGTACTGAAAGGAGAGCTGGATCTGCAGAAATTTGCCCAGGGAGGCTATGTCCTTCTTACAGACATTATAGGAGATCACACGGCGGGCGCTTCTGTATATGAACCAGGAGAAAAGCTGAAAGTTCTTGAAGTCTCAGAGGATTCTGATTTTATAGAAACAAAAGATGAAAACGGAAATTCCACAGGAGGATACTGGGAAAATCTCAAGGAAACAGAATATGAGGTAATGGCAATCGTGGAAATTCCGTCAAGCATGACAGACCTGACCTCTCCGGTCAACGGCGTACAGGCAGTGCTTCCAAAGCAGGATGTGCAGAACAGTCTTGACAGCTGGTGCTTCGGCATTTCCTATGAGGTAGAAGAGGAATACCTGGAACAGTTTACACAGGCGGTTAAGGACTATTCAGAGAATGTAAATAAAAATATGGGATATCTGGCAAAGGACAGTCTGGAAGAAGGCTTTCAGACCATGATCGGCTCTATCCGTATGATCGGTATTGCGCTCAGTGCAGTGATTGCGCTTATTGGCGTACTGAACTTTATTAATTCTGTTGTGACCGGAATTCTTGCAAGGAAACATGAATTTGCTGTTTTGTGCAGTATAGGGATGACAGAGCAGCAGTTAAAGAGGATGCTTTTGGAGGAAAGCCTCTATTATGTTCTGATCTCAGGGGGGATCAGCCTGATTTTAGGTATTGCCCTTTCCAGGGTACTTCTTCTTGCCTTGAATAATGTGATCATGTTTTTCTCCTATCGTCCGAATTTCCTGGCATTTGCGATCATGTTTCCGTTGTTTTTTATATTGGCAGTTCTGGTGCCTCATCTGGCTTATAACCGGATGAAAAAAGAAAGTATTGTGGAACGGCTTCGGAATACCGAGGAATAAAAGAGAATATGAAAGCTGTACAAGTCAGTTGGTGAAATGTCCGGTGCAGTGTGGGTGAAACGCTCATGTTGCACCGGGTTTTTTTCGTAAAAAATATTTATTGTGATATTGATTTTTGACTTATTTTAACTTAAATATTGTATCTTAACTTGAAAAGAGTTATAATGCAGAAAAAGAGTTAAGAATGTAGGTGATGACATGGAATATCTCGATAAAGTTCTTGGAGTTAAGGTTATCTATGAGGATGTGGAGTTTAAGCACTTACCCAATTTTATAGCAACAAGGTATCGCTTACAGATGGTGTCTATGAATGAGCAGAAGGCGGTTTTTCTTTATCTTAAGACAGAACTGGAACGGATTGAAGTACTGAAAAAGCATATTGCCCGGATACAGAAAAATGAGAACTTACCCGTTGTGCTGGTGCTAAAAGAACTTAGCTTTCGCCAGAAAGAATATTTGATTCGTGAGAAGATCCCTTTTATTGTAGAAGGAAAGCAAATTTATTTGCCTTTTATGGCGATATATTTGCAGGAACGGTGCAATGCTGAAAAAAAGTTACGGGAAGAAATACTTCCATCGGCGCAGATGCTTCTGCTGCATTTCATTTACGGAGGCGCACAAGAACTATCCACAAGTCAGGCTGCGAAGGATTTGGAACTGACACCTACTTCTATATCGAGGGCATCGAAACAGCTTGAAGAAATGGGATTGCTGCATATCAGGAAAGTAGGTGTGCATAGGATTCTGCAATCTGAGGATTCTCCGAAAATACTGTTCCAGAAAGCAGGAGATAAGTTGTTGAACCCAATAAAACGAACGGTTTATATTCCGAAAGAATGTGTGGGAACAGACTTGCTGGAAAGTGGATATTCGGCATTGGCAGAGTGTTCCATGCTGAATGCACCGAATGTTAAATGTTATGCGGCAGAAAGAATCTCTCAATGGAAAGGTGTTATGACTAATAGCTTGCAAGATTCGCAGGTGCAAGTGGCCGTAGAAATGTGGAGATACAATCCACGAAAATTGTCTGCGCGAAATGTTGTAGATGAACTTTCGCTGGCATTGGCATTGAGAGAAGATGCAGATGAACGAGTTGAAGAAGCAGTTGAAGAAATGTTGAATGAACTGTGGAGGAAAATAGATGGTTACAGGAATTGACAGTTTTAAGGAATGGTTCAAGGAAAGTGAAGAGCAGTATGCTATTATTGGTGGAACGGCGTGTGACATTCTGATGGCGGAGGAAGGACTGGACTTCCGTGCAACAAAGGATATTGACCTTGTCTTGATTATAGAAGCAGTTGATGCAAATTTTGGAAAGAAATTCTGGGAATATGTAAAACAGGCGGGATATGAGCATTGCAACAAAAGTTCGGGAGTACCGCAGTTTTATCGGTTTAGTCACCCGATCACGAATCAGTATCCTGCGATGATTGAACTTTTTACTCGAAAACCGGATGCTATTCAGCTTCCAGAAGATGCAGCTTTAACGCCGCTGCCCATGGATGAAGATATTTCGAGCCTGTCTGCTATTCTTTTGGATGAGGATTACTATGAATTTTTGAAACAGGGAAAAGTCACTGTTGGTGGAGTGACTGTTTTGGATGCGGCATACTTGATTCCGTTTAAGGCAAAAGCATGGATGGATTTGACGGATCGTAAAGTCACAGGAGAACACGTTGACAGCAAAAACATCAAGAAACATAAGAACGATGTTTTCCGTCTGACGGAATTGCTTGATCCCGCGGTCAAGACTGCGGTTCCCCAAGGAGTTTATGCCGATATTCAAGAGTTTGTTCAGCGGATGAAAAATGAAAACGTGGATACTAAGCAATTAGGGCTGGTTGGCAGAACAAAGGAGGAGATTCTGGAAGAATTGAAAGAAATGTATGAGACACTTTAAATAGATATTTGAACAGACATGGGCATTCATCGTGCCGCCGGACTGAACTGCTTGTAGAATGCAGTTCGTTGCACGTCTGCGAGAATGGCAGCGCAAAAAGATACTATACTCGGCCCGGAGGGAGGCGCATGTTATGCAGATCACTGATCTTAGAATCCGCAACTTTAAATCCATTAAAAATCTTCACATTGCCGACATTGAGAATGCTTTGATCCTGGTGGGGCAGAATAACACGGGAAAAACAGCAGTGCTGGATGCTGTCAGAGCAGTCAGTGGCGATTATCAGATTCAGCAGGAGGATTTTCTGGAAGATTATCCCAATATAGAGATTATGGTAAAACTGAGGATTAACCAGGAAGATCTTACAGGAATGCAGAAAAAGCGTATGATTAGTCCCTACCGGAATTACGCTTCCTGGTATCAGGATTTTTGCCGGAAGCTGCCCTCCTATCAGGATGGGATTCTGACCTTTGAGTTTGTGGCAAACAGGCAGGGAAGAATCCGGTACAGTGACGGTTATCAGAAAAACAATATCAGCATTCCAAAGCTTTTTCCCAGAGTTTACTATATAGACGCCCAGAGAAAGCTGGACTTTCTCCAGGAAAACCTTCTGCTTTTGCAGGAGGATGAGCTGCTGAAGAAGATGCGTTCTGACTGCTGTATGTTTGACCGGGCAAAAACCTGTACCCACTGTTTTTCCTGCATTGGCTATCTGAATCAGAAAACAGTTCAGGAGCTGAACGCTTTTGAGACGGCAAGACTTCTGGACTATAAGCTTTATCAGCTGAATCTGGATGATTTTTCCAGAAGAGTGAATGAGAGATTCAGGAAAAACGGAGGAAAAGAACAGATTTTTTATTCCATGAACCGGGATATTGAAAAGATGCTTTCTGTTACCGCGGAGGTTTATGATGAAAAGCAGAAAAAATATAAGTCCATTAATTCTCTTGGAAAGGGAATGAGAAGCATTTATATGCTGTCTCTTCTGGAAACCTGTGAGGAAACAATGGATGATGCGGCAGATCTGATCATTGTGGAAAATCCGGAAATTTTTCTTCATCCAAAGCTGCAGAACGAATCCGGGGATATTCTGTATCGTCTTTCCAAAAAGTGCCAGGTGATTTTTTCCACTCATGCGGCAAATCTTCTGTCAAATTTTAACAGCAGACAGATCCGTCAGATGGTTCAGGGAGAGGACGGGTATGCCAGAATCAGTGAAAAAACAGATATCAGCGCAGTTCTGGATGATCTGGGGTATTCCGCAGGAGATCTGATGAATGTAAATTTTGTGTTTATTGTAGAAGGAAGGCAGGATAAATCAAGACTTCCTCTGCTTTTGAAAAAATATTATTCAGAGATGTATGATGAAAATGGAAATCTTCAGAGGATTGCGATCATTACGACAAACAGCTGTACTAATATCAAAACCTATGCCAATCTGAAATATATGAATCAGATCTATCTGAAAGATAATTTCCTTATGATCCGGGACGGGGACGGTAAAGACAGAGAAATGCTGAAGCATCAGCTCTGTAAATATTATGAGGAACGGAATCTGGAGGATGTGGACAGATTGCCGCGGGTAATGCCGAAAAATGTGCTGATTCTGAAATATTATTCTTTTGAGAATTATTTCATGAATCCGGCAGTAATGGCACAGCTTGGAATCGTGGATTCTGAACAGGAATTTTATGAAACATTTCTGGCAAAATGGAAGGAGTATCTTCATAAGATAAGCAGTGGGAAAAAGCTTACGGAGGTTCTTGGAAAGGAGCTGGAAACAACAGAGGATGTGAAAAAGTATATGGAGGAGATAAAGATCTATTTGAGAGGTCATAATCTTTACGATATTTTTTATGGAAGATATAAAAAGGAAGAAACAGAGCTTTTGATCCGATACATTGAGCTGGCGCCAAGAGAGGATTTTGCAGATATCCTGGATTCCATTGAACGTTTTATTTATTTTGAAAGCCGGAAAAACTGACAGGAATACCTTTGGAAAGACAAGGCAGAGCTGCGGTGGTTTTTCCATGCAGATTTATCAGAAGTTTACATTCTGAAAAAGCTTTAATATCAATTTAACACAGATGCGCGTGTATATTTGATTTTGCACTGATAAGATATGATCCTGTAAGGGGGGCAGAAAGTTTCCCGAAGCATAAGCTTGACAGGATGAAACAAACAGGAAAAGGAGAGCAGAATTTTATGAACGCAAAAAAAATCAGTGCATTATTACTGGCAGCAGCTATGATGATCCCATGCGCGGCATCGGCACAGGTGTATGCGGCAGAGGCAGCTCAGGAAGAAACAACAGCGCAGGATGCAGAGGTAAAGGCGCCGAAATATATTTTCCTTTTTATTGGTGATGGAATGAGTTATCCTCAGATTCAGACAACAAACTATTACCTGAATGCCATAGAGGATGACGGAGATGATATTCTCACAAGTGAAAGCAAACTGAATATGATGAAATTTCCGGTAGCAGGTTCAGCACAGACCTATGACAGCACCTCTTTCTGTCCGGATTCCGCATCCACAGCAACCTCTATTTCTACCGGACATAAAACCTACAGCGGAACCATTAATATGGATGAGAAAATGGAAACTTCCTATGAGACTATTGCAGAAAAGCTGAAAAAACAGCTTGGCTATAAGGTGGGAATCCTTTCCACAGTAAATCTCAATCATGCTACCCCGGCAGCTTTTTACGCTCATCAGGCATCCAGAAACAATTACTATGAAATCGGACAGGAAATGATCGCCAGTGAATTTGATTATTTTGCAGGCGGCGGTCTGAAAAAGCCTGCCGGAGAGGACGGAGACAAGACTGATCTCTATCAGCTGGCACAGGAAGCAGGCTATAAAGTAGTAAAAACTCAGGCTGAGGCAGAGGCGCTGACAGCAGAAGACGGAAAAGCAATTGTCATTGACGAGACTCTGGCAGATGACGATGCCATGAGCTATGATATGGACCGTGTGGAAGGCGAATGGGCGCTTGCAGATTATGTGGAAAAAGGCATTGAGGTTCTGGATAATGACACAGGCTTCTTTATGATGGTGGAAGGCGGAAAAATCGACTGGGCCTGCCATGCCAATGATGCGGCAGCTACCATTACAGATACTGTGGCTATGGACAATGCAATTGGAAAAGCAGTAGAGTTTTATAATGAACATCCGGACGAGACTCTGATTCTTGTAACAGGAGATCATGAAACCGGCGGTATGACGATCGGTTTTGCAGGAACAGATTATGATACCTTCCTTACAAACATCAGCAACCAGAAAATTTCCTATGCAAAGTTTGATTCTGATTATGTGGCCGGTTATAAAGAAAACAAAACAGATTTTGATACGGTTATGAAAGACATTACCGAGCTTTTTGGACTGCAGGCTCCTCAGGGAGAGGCAGAAGCCACCAATCAGGCAGACAGCAAGGACGTACATCCGGAAGGGGAAGAAAGCGGTACTCTTGTAATGACAGACTATGAATATAACAAGCTGAAAGCAGCCTATGACGAGACTATGAGCCGCACAGGAGAGGAAGAAGAGTTCGGACAGGAGGAGTATCTTCTTTATGGAAGCTATGAGCCTCTTACAGTGACCATTACCCATATCCTGAACAATAAATCCGGTATCAACTTTGCTTCCTATGCGCATACAGGACTTCCTGTGGAGGTTTTTGCAATGGGCGCAGAGCAGGAGCAGTTTGACGGATACTATGACAATACAGATATTTTCAACAAGCTGGCAGCAATTACAGGAGTACAGTAAGGAATGAAAAACAGACTGAAAAAAAGCTCTGTTTCCTTAATAGCCATACTTCTGATGGTCATCCTCATGGTCCTTCCAACAGGCTATGAGGATGCTGTTATTTATCAGGGAACAGATAAGGTAAAGGCAAAGGTGGTTTCAACAGATGAGAGTACTGTAAAAAGCTCCGGTCTGATCCAGTCCGGAGAGCAGTTCTGCCAGGTAGAGCTTCTTGGAGGAAAATTTAAAGGACAGACAGCCAGAGCGGTAAATATGCTCAGCGGCTCTCTGGAATCTGACAAGATATTCCAAAAAGGAGATATCGCTCATGTGGTTGTCAGCTATAATGACAACGGGATCAATTCTGTAACCATGAGCGATCATTATCGTCTGGATAAAGAAATTCTTCTGGCAGGGATGTTTGTGCTTCTTCTGATTGCTTTTGCAGGATGGACAGGACTCAGAGCAGTGTACTCCTTTGTGATCACCATACTGACCATCTGGAAAATTCTTGTTCCGGCCTACCTGGGAGGAATCAATCCGGTGTGGTGCGGCCTTCTGATCACAGCGTTTCTGACACTGATCATTATTTTTCTGGTGTACGGATTTGACCGGAAAACTGTGGCGGCAACAGGCGGGGCTCTTCTGGGTGTTCTGATCACCTGTGTGATCGGATGTATTTTTACAGATGCGTTTAAAATCCACGGGGCAGTGATGGCATATTCAGAAAGCCTTTTATATTCCGGATATCAGGAACTGAATCTGACAGAAATATTTATGAGCGGTATTTTTATCGGCGCTTCCGGAGCTATGATGGATCTTGCTGTGGATATCACATCTGCGGTAAATGAAGTGGTTCACAAAAAGCCTTCCATCGGATGGAGGGAGGCGGCACGTTCCGGTATGAATGTGGGACGGGCTGCAATGGGAACTATGACAACAACTCTTCTTCTTGCCTATTCCGGAGGTTATATTGCCCTTCTTATGACCTTTATGGCACAGGGAACGCCTATAGAGAATATTTTAAATTACAAGTATGTGTCAGCGGAGATTCTTGATACCATTGTTGGAAGCTTTGGACTTGTGACCGTTGCGCCATTTACCGCTCTTACCAGCGCAGTTCTTCTTACCGGAAGGAAATATAAGGAGAAGATTACCGGAGAGAATACATCTGCTGTCCGGACCGGGGAAAATATTTCTGATGCAGAGCCCTGCGAGGCAGAATTTGAAGTTTCAGAGGTGGTATCTGAGTAAAGGTTATGGAATTGTTTTTATTGGCAGACCCATTATAATGCAGACAGAGAGCTTGTTGCTGTGAACGGCAATGAGCTCTCTGTCTGTTCTTTATTGCAGGGAATTTTTATATACTGTAGAGGCAGAGTGTGGTAAACTGATATAAAAATCAGGCAGTCAGAGGACTGTATGTGGATAACTGCAAATTTTCAGGACAACAGGGAGGATATCATGAATATTTGTGTATATGGCGCTGCTAGCGCAAGGCTTGAAGAAATTTATTACAAAAAGACACAGGAGCTTGGAGCTCTGATGGGAAAGCAGGGACACGGACTTGTGTTTGGAGGGGGAGCAACCGGAATGATGGGAGCAGCCGCAAGAGGCGTGCATTCAGAAAACGGATATATTTTGGGGATTGCTCCCAGGTTTTTCGATCAGCCGGGAGTTCTGTATGAGCATTGTACAGAGTTTATTTTTACAGAAACCATGAGAGAGCGGAAACAGCTTCTGGAAGAAAGATCCGATGCTACCATAGTTGCGCCCGGAGGAATTGGAACATACGAAGAATTTTTTGAGATTCTGACGCTGAAAAGTCTGGGAAGGATTGACCGCCCCATTGTTCTTTTTAACATTAACGGATATTATGACGGAATGAAGGCGCTTCTGGAGCATACAGCGGCAGAAAAGTTTATGGACAGAGAAATCCTTGATCTATGTGGATTTATGGAGAATCCGGAAGAAATTCTGGATTATATAGAAGGATACAAAAAAGAGAAGTAATTCAGAATCCGGCTTACAGATTGCCGGAACAGAACAAAACGCAGAATCATAGAGCGTAATATTTCTTTTATGTCCGTATATTACGGATTTTATTGTGAAAAATTCGATATGTACTCATTTATAGTTATAAAATTGATTTTATATAAAGATGCGCGGCCGGTATGAAAGTAACATAGGAGAAAACAGAAGGAAAATGGCTGTGAGGGGCTATCGGGAAATGGATAGCCCCTTGGTGAAGATAATTCAAGAGGGAGCCGGCTAAAGTTACTTAGAAATTTAACTGAGTCAAATAGGTAGCCTGAAATTCTTTTGACGAGGCTAGTTCTACAAAATGAATTTTTTGGGCAAGGCTACAGCTTTTATGTAAAGTT
>ERZ1036460.264-NODE-264-length-21063-cov-9.838728_pt1 | contig 21063 bp, 14 predicted proteins | sample MGYA00514229_ERZ1036460 | MGnify/ENA primary metagenome ERZ1036460 (study PRJEB33795, sample SAMN09464921) | human gut metagenome | host: Homo sapiens | place: USA: Stanford, California | collected 2016-08 | study: EMG produced TPA metagenomics assembly of the...
TTTATTGGCATTTTTAAATTCCTAAAAATGTCTTAATTTATTTTCTCATCATCATAGGGGAATTTTGTTGAACTATTTTCTTGAAAAAGTCTAAATGTATTATGATTAATTTCGTAAATAAAATGTCGTCTAAAATTTCTCAATATAATTGTATTCAAAACCGGAAGAACTTTACTAATTTATTAAATGATTATACCTTTAGTGTTCCTGCGAAACTTTGCTTCATACGCATGTTAGTTGTATAGTTTAAAAAATATACTTAGAGGAAAAAAGATAGAAAAATTAATTGATGCAAAGGCTAATATATTTATTTATGCTTGGATAATTTAATTATGTCGAGTTATCAACAAAAATATTAGACTAATCTTCGTGTTTATGCTGGCTTTTGTATTATCGAAATAATAAAAAAATCTAAAAAATAATAGAGATTCACTGCTTATTGGCATATCATCATTTAATTTGACTTAAGCAACGTTAAATAACTAGCTTAGCGATACAATAAGAAAAAGGGTAGACCTGAATTGGTTAACCCTTTAAAACACTATCTTAGTATTTTGTAATAAATATAGAGGTAGCGCCTTATACGAGCCATGAACGTATGAGGCGATAGGAGGGACAAAATATTGATTATTTTCTCTCCAACCTATTCACATAAATCATTTATTTCTTTCATTGCTTTTGGATCGATTTTTAATTTTCTTTCAAAATCAACTAAGCCATTTACTTCGATTTCAACATCGCTTAATTGAGTGAAACAATAGCCTCTAATATCTGGTAAATCTCTAATTGCTTCGATTTGTTTTCTAATTTTGTATTCGAATTCTTTTTCGTCTTTTACTAAATTATAACCCCAGCCTTTAGATTTATCTTTTGTAAAAGCTAGACCGCAAAATTCAGAAAAAATAAGTGGTTGACCAGTATAGCTAAAGCCTTTAACTAACATTTTACGATCTTTATTAGCTTGTGCTTCCTCGTTTCTTTTTAGCTTAGGTAATTCTTCTTTATACAAATTAAATAATTGATCGTATGTTTCTTCGTAATTATGGAATGTAATTAAATCACTAGTTGTATGTTCCCAACCATCATTTGAAATAATGAATCTATTTGACACTAATGATTTGACATATTTATATACGTCTTCACATGAATCAATTTCAGTGTTGACAGTAGCAACTTCGTTAATGCCCCAACTTTCATTAAATATAACATAGCACATAATAGAAGGGTGATTATAGTGATCAAAAATTTGATTTTTTATTTCTTTTTTAGCTGTAGTGATGTAATTATAGCTATACTTATGTGCACTAGGTAATTCTTGCCACATTAAAAATCCTAGAACATCACAATAGTAATTAAAAAGAGGAGTTTCAATTTTTTCGTGTTTTCTACAGCCATTAAATCCCATCTCTTTCATTAATTTAATATCATTAATGAATTGATCTTCTTTACCTGTGTAAAAACCTCCTGGATAGTAACCTTGATCAAGAATAAGTTTTAAATATGTATCTTTATTATTTAAATATATATGTCCGTTTTTTGATGAAACATCATTAAAACCAAAGTATGAAATAACTTTATCTTTTTCAATAGTGTCTCTTGATAAAGTTAAGATTACATCGTATAAATTTGGATTTTCAACAGACCAAGCGTTCAAATTATTGATTTCAAATTCTACTATTTCTTTATTGTCTTTAATAAGAATATCTTCGTCATGGATTGTTTCACCTAAATAAAGAACTTTAATATTCAATGTGGAATTAATAGCTTCTTTAGTGTTGATTTCTATACTTACATTTTGATTTTTAAAAGATGGTCTAAAATAAAAACTATCTATATGAGTAGAAGATAAGAATTCGATATATACGTCTTTCCAAATACCACTAGTTTCAGTATAAAAACATTCAAATGATTTTTGTCTCCATCTTTGTTTTCCTCTTATTTGGTCGATATTCATCTTATCAACGATTCTTAATGTTAAATCATTTTTTCCTAGCTTAACGAACTTAGCTATATCGAATTTAAAAATATCATAACCACCACAATGTGAACCAACTAAATTACCATTAACAAATAACTGGCAATCATAATCAACGCCATTAAAAATAAGATTTATAACTTCTGAAATTTTTGTTAATTCAATTGTTTTATGATACCAAATAACATCACATTGATGTGTAGGCTCATTGATTTGACTGTCTTCTGTTTGATATGCATAAGGAACAATTATTTCTTTTGAATTTGCAGGGAAGGCAAGATGCCATTGATGACAAATACCTGAATTATCATCATCAAACATAAAATCCCATTTGCCGTTTAATAACAAATAGTCTTCTCTAAATAATTGTGGGTTTGGATGATTTTTTACATACGATAAAGTGTGACGCATAAATTAACCTTTCTTTTCTTTTAAAAACTGAATAATGGTTTTACCTGTGTGCTTTTTGAACCAAAAATAGAAGTATTCTTCATTTGCAAAACCGATTGTTTTAACAATCTCACTAGTTTTTGAATCTGCTAGTAGCATGTTTTTAGCCATTTGAAGTCTTGCATTATCTAAATCTTTTAAAGGTGCGATATTAAAGAAACTTTTGTATAAAACATTAAAATAAGAAGGTGAAAATCCTAGTTTTTTTGCTAAATTAGCAATATTTAAATTTGATGGATTTTCGTAAATTTCTAATCTTAATTGTTCAAAGCTGTTTTTAATATTTTCACTATAAAGATTATTAGAACCTATATTTTTACGATGCAATGCATCAGAAATTCCTATAAAGATTCCAAGCAGCTTATAATCGTTATGAATGTCATTTACAAATTCGCTTTTGGAATAAGTGTACAAATCGCTAATTAAATCACTTAGCCTTTTAGATTGATTAGGAACAAAAATTGTATTAAGTGGAATTTTTAAAGAATCAAATATAGACTTATCGAAACATTCAAAATCTATATAATCATGATTAATTCTCATTGAGTCACTTGTAAATTCTTGTTTAAAACCAGGAGTATATAAAATGCAACTTCCAGGTGTAGCGCTAATCCTTTCGTTATTAATAGTAATAGTGCAACTACTTAAGAAATGAAAGAATAAATATCGAGGGCTTCCTTCAGGACGTTGTATTTTAAAGTCTCCTTTTTCAATGACCTTACTTCCGACGTAATGTAACTTAAAATTCATAACTTCTCCTTAATTAAATATATTATTTATTTAGTAGTCAAATTTAGAAATATAAGAAAAATGTATATTTCATTAAAAATATTATATACTAAAAAGCGGCCTTTTAATATTTATATATTAATAAAATTGAAAGCGCTTACACTTTTTAGATGTTGGAATGGTCGGAAAAGAATAAAAATATCAAATAATTATGAAAGATATTAATATTATCAAGATGTAACCGACTTACTACAATATTTGTAACAATGGAGGACAAACTATGAAAAAATTTGAAAAATCCTTATTAGTTTCTATGGCTGCAATTGGCCTTTTAGCAACAAGTTGTGGCGGAAGCGATAATCAATCTGGCGTTGGACCTATGGAAGAAGGTAAAAAATATAATATTGAATTCTTCGGTTGGGGAAGCGCTGAAGAACAAGCTAACTTCGGAGAATTAGTTAATCAATTTAATATATCTCAAGATCGAATTCACGTATCTTATAGTGCTACTGATAGCAACTCATACATGACTACGCTTAAAAATAGAGCAAACAATCTTCCTGATGTTTTCTATATGCCTGATTTTAACTTTATGGAATGGGCTCAAAGTGGAAGATTAATGAGATTAGATGGAGACTTTGAAGGAGCAGTAACAGATAAAGAATTAAGTAATATTTGGGAAATGTCTCATAAAATGTATCGCTATGATAGAGATACTTTTAAGTTAGGTGAAGGTGCTTTATATGGATTACCAAAAGATTTAGGACCTTATACACTTGTTTATAATAAGACAATGCTTAATGAAATAATCGCTAATAGTAATGGTGCTTTAAGTTTACCAAGCAGTGAAGAACCAATGACATTTGATGAATTTAGTGAATATTTATTAAAAATTAAACAATATAAAGTTGGCACTCAATATGAAGATGCTTATGGAATCAGTCATTATGAAATTATGCCAGCTATTTATAGCAATGGAACTGATTTTTATAAAGATAATAATAGACACTCAAATTTAAATGATCCACGTGTTAGTGAAGCGATTCAATGGATTACCGATCTTTCATTAGTCGATAAAACAATGCCAACTGCAAGTATGCAAACAGCAACTAATGGCTATCAAAGATTCCTTTCAAAAGGCTGTGTTTTTACATTTATGGGACCTTGGGATTTAAAAGCTTATTGGGAACAAGTTGATTTTGAATTTGATGTTATTCCAGTTGCTAGAGGAAATCATGAAGATTGTATTTCAACAGCTTGGATCGGAAGTGTTGCTTATTCAATTTCAAATGCAAGTAGAAATAAAGCTGCTGCTTTAGAATTTGTTAAATATTTATCATTAAGTGAAGCTAGTTCTAGAATGAATTATCAATTAGGACAAGCTATGCCTAATATTGTTAAAATGGCTGAAACAGATTGGTTACAAAATGTTGGAATCACTGATGAAAGAAAGAAACTTCCTGAGCACAAAGAAGTCTTTGTTAATATTACTAAAGGAACAGACAAAGTTAGAGGTAAAAATAGAGCTGCTTACTTCTGTCCATCAAGCTTACCATATGACAATTTATTAGATAAATTATCACCAGTATGGACTGGAGAAAAAACAGCTAAAGAACATTTTGCTTCTTATCATGAAACATTTGAACATGATTTAGATGAAGCTTATCAATATTTTGAATAAGGAATCTAATCATGAAACGAAAAACAAACGAGAGCGATTTAAACGCAGGTTTTAGAAAAAAGAAAACCAAACTCTCTTTAAGATTAAAGGAAGAATTAACCGCTTACTCGTTTATTATCATACCAATAATTGGATTTTTAATTTTTAGTGCTCTTTCAATGAGCATCAGTATCTATTATTCATTTACGAATTTCAATCCAGTTATGAATGTTAGTAAATGGGTTGGCTTTCAAAACTATATTAATCTTTTTAAAGATGAAAAATTTATTGATGCTTTAATAAATACCATTTGCTTATTGGGATCGATCCCTATAGGCATTACTTTAGGTTTACTTTTAGCTATATATTTAAAGAAATTAGCTCACGGTTCAACATTATTAAGTCTTATTTATTATTTGCCTGCAGTTACTAGTGCGGTTGCAATTAACGTAATTTGGAAATATATATTTAATGGTGAATATGGAATTTTAAATGAAATATTCAACTTAGATATTTTCTGGATTGGTGAACAAGATCCTTGGCTAGTTAAAATTGCAATTGTTATTAAAAGTGTTTGGGGTGCGATTGGTGCCACAATGATACTTTATTTATCAGGTTTAAATAATATTCCTAAAGATTATTATGAAGCTGCTGATGTAGTTGGAGCTAGTAAATGGCAACAATTAATTCATATTACAATTCCTTTATCAAACCCAACCACATTTTATTTATTAGTTACTGGAATTATTGGTGGACTTCAATCGTATGCTGATTCCCAAATCTTAGCAAGTGGAGTTAGTGGAAGTAGAACCGTTGTATATTATATTTGGAGCTATGGTATTAACAATAATAGATACGGAATAGCTTGTGCTGCTAGCGTGTTTTTAGCTCTTTGTATTATTGGATTATCTACAATTCAATTTTCAAGATCAAAGATGTTTCAACTGAAATAGGTGATAATTATGGTACAAGAGATATTAGAACAAAATAGAATAAATAGAAAAAAACAAATCAAGAAAAAGATTAAAAATCGTACTTTATTTGTTGTTTTCACTACAATAGTACTTCTCGGTGCTTTGACAATGATTTTCCCATATCTTTGGATGTTTTTAACATCTTTAAAAACATCAGCTGAAGCGATGTCAATGGTGCCAACATTTTTTCCAAAAAATCCTAATTGGGGTATTTTCCATGAAGTATTAACTAGTGATAAAGTAAATTTTCTTCATGCTACAGGAAATACTTTAATAATTGAATTCACAGTCATTTTAGTAGGAACTTTCGTTTCAACTTTAGCTGCGTTTGCGTTTGCTAAAATGAAATTTCATTTTAAGAAAACTATACTTATTGTTTTAATGACTTCAATGATGATTCCTTATGCGGCTGTTATGTTGCCTCAATATAGAATTTATATGGAGTTAGGAATTACTGGGAACGAAAATACTTTTGTAGCGATGTTACCATTAATTTTGCCAGGTTTATTTGGAAACATTTCAATGACGTTTTTCCTTATTACCGCAATGCAAAACTCGATTCATGACTCTTTAATTGAAGAAGCGAAAATCGAAGGATGCAGTTGGTTTAGAACTTATTGGAGCATTGGCTTACCTTTAGCAAAACCAGCGATTGCTGCTCAAGTAATCTTCTGGTTTGTTGGAATTTGGAACGACTATTTTGCTCCAAGTTTATATTTACAAAATAAAAATAATTGGACTTTGCAAGTTGCAATTACAATGCTTAATAGTAGCTCAAATGGTAGTGGAAATGATTTACCTTTACTATTTGCCGCTTCCTTTTTAAGCTCAATTCCGATGATTATTTTATTTATTTTGTGTCGTAAAATGTTTGTTAATTTAAATGCTAATAGCGGAATAAAAGGATAATAATTATGTATAAAAATCCGATTCATATTAATCAATGCGAAATGAATCATTTCGGGGACCCTTTTGTTTTAAGATTTAATGGAAAATATTATTTATATCCATCAACAAAAGGAGGAGATAGTGGAGTATATTGCTATGTATCAGATGATCTTATAAATTTTAAATTTGCTGGTAAAGTTTTTGATGATGATATCAGTGAATGCGCTTATGCTCCTGAAGTCGTTTATTACAATGGTGAATTTATTTTATGTACTTCACCTAGAGGTAATGGGCATTACTTATATAAAGCAAAATCACCTTTAGGACCATTTGTTAGATTTACAGATAATATCAAAAATATGATTGATGGTTCTTTCTATATTGATAAAAATAATATTCTTTATTTCTTAAGAGCTAATCATTATGGAATAAGCATCTTGGAAATGGATAAAGAAGGCAATACATATAATAGAAATGACCTTAATTGTCACATGGGAGCATGGACTGAAGGACCTGGACTATTTTATTTTGATGATAGATATTATTTAACTTATACAGGAAATAATGTTTGTAGCACTGGATATCGAATTAATTATTCTACTAGTAAATTTATTAATCATGACTACAAACAAGGTGTAAATAATCCTATTTTAATTTCAACTGACGGTTTAATAACTAGGTTTGGTCATTCTAGTAATGCTTTAGGACCTGATTTAGATAGTATCTATGCTATTTATCATGAACTAAGAATTGATAAAAATGGTCATCACTTACCAAGAAGATTTTTAGTTGATCGCTTTGATTTTAATGGTAGCTTGGCTTGCGTGAATTCTTCCACATTCTTAAATGAATCACCTAAAAAAGCTAATTTTCAAGGGTATGGAATTAATGATAATTTCATTAAAAAAGATGATGGATATTTTTATAAAGATACTTTTGATAAATTTACTTTTGAAGGAACAATTAAAAATGGATATCAATTCATCTTTAATTATATAAATAATGAAAACTACTTCGTTTTAGACGTTAGTACTAAAATAGTGCTTAAAAAGATAGTTAATGGTAATGAAGAAATTTTATTAGAAGAAAATAATAATTTTGACTTAAATTATCTCCATACTTATAGAATTATTGCTGATCAAAACGCATTAGAAGTTTTAATTGATGGTGCTTTAATTTTTAGAACTAAAGTTGATTTAAAGCCTTCTCAAATTGGATTAAAACTTATTAACAATGAATACTTAGAATTTAATGCTATAACAAAAGAGGCTTTTAATTCTTCAAGAAAAAATTACTCATATGTAATTCCAGGCATGCTCATGCTAAAAAAAGATAATTATGTAAAATTAGATCCTATTGATGAAGTCAATGTTGGTGTTCTTGAAGAAAAGCGCGAAGTTACTTATAAAACTATTGGAGAAAAAGGAACTTATTTTATTTCAATAAATGCTTCGCTTAAGCAAAAGGTTAAATTAGAAATAAATGGTAAACTGGTTGAATTAAATCCATCAAGTTGTGAATTTGCTTTTTATGATTATGCATTAGGAAAATTTAGTTTAAATAAAAAAGATGAATTAAACATTAAATTAATCGAAGGAGAGATTGAGTATAAATATCTTAAAGTTAATTTAATCAACTCACATCCTTCAACTAAGAAAATTTCAAAAGCTAGAAAACTTAAAAAAGATTCTTATGAATTAAATCGTTTTGATTCCTTGGTTAAAGAGATCAGTTTTGATTTAAAGATTAATAAACATAATTTGTATCAAAAAGCAGGATGCTTATTTCAAGCTTCAAATTTAAGTGATGATGTAGCTCAAGCTCGATACCCAATAACATCTTTCTTTGTTGGCATAGAAGGAAATTTATTAGTTTTAGATTACTTCAATTACGGTTCAAAGCGAATTTACGATGTACCTGTTTTATTAAATGAAGAGAATAAAATAAATTTAAAAATTGATGGAAATAATATCAAAGTTTATTTAAATGGTCAGTTAAAAATAAATACAAATGTTCCGATTTTAACTGGTTTTGGTAGATATGGTTTTTATCGAAGTATCGATAGCGACCTTCAATTAATGAATTTACAAGTCAAGGAGTGAATATGAATAAGAAACAATTAATTTTACTTATTTTATGGATTAGCCTTGTCGTTGGTTTAGTTTTGTTTGCGATCATTTATATTGCGATTGCTCAACATAATCAAGCAGCTATTGAAAATGGCAATAATGAATTAACACAAATATTTTATCTTTTAACTGCAAGGAGGGTCTAAAGTGAAAAAGAAGAAAATACTAGTATTAAGCGCGTTGTTACTAGGCTCAACAATTAGTTTATCTAGTTGTGGCGAAAGCGCAAAACCAGGAGATGGTATTCCTGAAGATAATAAACCAAACACAGATGAATTAGTAAATAATCATGATCCGTTTGATTATCCAGGTAATTTTGAGGCTCCTGAATTATTAGTCGATGGAATAAGAGACGAACTTTATAATACTAAAGGTAGTCAAACTCTTTACATTGATAAAGGAAGTGAACATGAACTAAGTGCAACTTTCTATCGTGGAGAAAAAGCATTATTTGCATATTTTGAAGTAAAGGATAATAATATTTTAAGTTATGGGGATAGTGCTGGAGATGATGTTACTCATGGTGATTCCATTGAATTTTATTTAGACACTAAAAACGATGGTGGTAAAAGACCTCAAACAGACGACTTCCAATTTAATTTTGGAGTTCATAATAAAACTAGAATTATGCAAGGAAGCGGTTATGAATGGGGCAACTGGAGTGGATTAGTTCAATATGAAAATATTGTTAATGGTACATTAAACAATAAAGATGATGTAGATACAGGTTGGAACTGTGAAGTAATGGTTCCGTATAAAGAATTAGGTATCACAAAAGATTCAATTTTAGGTGTAGCATTAGGTAGAGTTGATAAATTTGGACAAGGCAACGCTGTAGAAACAGATTGGAAGTGGTATGGACTCACTTTTGAAGGCTTGTTTGTTGAACCTCAAACTATAAATAATTATATTTCATTAGTTGGAAATAAATTTTATAAACGTGAGAACGTCCCACTTATCAAAACGGTTTCAGGTGTTGTAAAAGATAGTGCAGGAAATGTATTAGCTGATGTTAAAGTTAAATCTGGAACATTAGAAGCAACAACAGATGCAACTGGAAAATTCACGTTCTTGAATTATTCATTCTTAAACGATAACGAATTCATCTTTACTAAAGAAGGATATGTTTCAAGAACGATAAAGATCACAAAAGTAGAAGCTCAAGAATTCGAAAATGATGTTGTAATTGAAGATGTTGTTTTATCTAACGAAAATCAAGAAACAAAAACTACATTTAAAGGTAGCATCAAAAATATTAAAAATGGTTTATTAGAAGGCGTCACAGTAAAATTTGGAACTTTAGAAACTAAAACAACCAAAAACGGAGAATTTAGTTTAGATGTTTCTTTCAAAGGCGAAGCAAAAATTGAATTTATAAAAGATGGTTATAATTCAAAATCTATCGTAGTTGATGGAGTTAACATTGTACCTAATGGAGAAACTAATATTGGTGTTATTGGATTAGATTTAGAATATTCGATATTTAATTTTGCTGGACAAAGAGAAGTTCCATCTGTAACAGGAGGTGTTACAAGAACTTTAGAAGGTGTTAAATTTAAATTTAGTTCGACTACTGAAATTAAAGAAGGCAATTTCATTGAATTCTGGATCGACACAAAAACAAGTGGCCAAAGTAGAGATAATACTGATTACACATTCAAATTCAATTTCGATGGCGGAGTTATTGAAGCTAAAAATATGGGAAGTGGAAAAGAACTTGATATGTCAAAAATTAAGTCTTCTCAATATAAAGATCAAGACTCATTTGTTATTGAAGTTGAAATGGATTATGGCTTATTAGGCGTACAAGCTGGAGAAATTATTGGAATGTCAGCAGGTGTATTCTTCAATGGAGATTGGGATGGATGGACTTATAATGAACAATATGTCGCTCCAGAAATTCCAACGAAGTATGTAAGAATTGGTGTAAATAACGAACTTTATATGGCTAATAATAACATTGGAGGCGATGTTGATCCGTATGCTTACAAAAATTTAGGTGAATTTGGTGCAAAATTTGGTGGTTTTGTAACTGAAGTTACTAGAGATGTCGAAGACGGATTATTCGTTAAAATCACATCTAAAGAAAACTGGAACGATCAATTAAAATTAGAATTTTATATTGATACAAATAAAGCTCCAACAGAGCAAAGAGAAACTCATAGTTTCAGAATGGATCTTTGGGGCAATGGAGATGTTTCCTTATTTGGTAATTATAAAGGTGTTGGTAACGAAATGAATGATTTAACTGCTACAACAAAAGATAAAATTATCACAAGTGTTAATGGCAAAATTCTCACTTTCAAGATTCCTTATTCAATTTTAAATGTTTCAAACAATGCTACTATAGGAATTTCCCAAGGCATATGGAATGAAACTAAAAAAGAGTGGGACGGATGGGGATATGAGCAAGATGGCTATAATGGATTTATAGCTCCAGAAAAACCAAACTGCTATGTTAGAATCAATAGTAAAAACGAAGTAACAAAAGACACATTAACTTATCTCGATTTAGGTACAGTTGGTGGTAAGAGTAAGGGTGAAACTCATATGTCTACACTTAAAATGAAGATGTCTAGACAAGAAGAAAATTCGCTTTTATTAGATATCACAAATGAGACTTATAAATTCGAAGACTCTAGAAACGGAAAAGAAAATTTAGAATTTTATTTTGATTTCGGAGATAAAGCTAGATGTGGAGAAGCAATTACAAAACCTGGAAATAATTTTAGAGATGAAAAAACATTTAAAGTGTTTATTTCTCCAAATGGAACTTTAGGTTTTGTTGAAAACTACCCAGCTGGACGACCTGCAAGAGTTACAGAAGAGCTCTTTAAATTATTTACTGTAAATAAGGTTGCAGATAACAGAATTCAATTAATAATTAATTTTGAAGGATTAAATATCATTCAAGATAAAACTATTGGATTTAGTTGTGGTGTATGGAATGAAGACATTAAAGATTGGTCACCTTATAATTTCGGCAAAGAAAGAAGAGTTGAAAATGCTGGACAATATTTAAGAATTGGTTCAGAAGGAAATGCTTTAGCGGATTAGGAGATAATTAAAATGAAAAAACAAATTATTGCTGTTGCTTTATTATCAATGGTTTTGTCTACAGGATTTTTAACTGGCTGTAAAGCATCAATTGAAAATAATCCTAATGAAGGAAATACAAATACTTTAGTAGATAATGATCCAACTTTAGCTGAATTACCTACAGTTGGAGAAAAATACACTAACGATTTTCAAGAAGATAAAATTCCTGGACAATGGGATAGCTATGGTATCGGAGATCCATTTGTTTATAGATATAATGGCATTTATTACTTATATGCTTCAACAAAAGATGGATATAAAGGTGTTAGAGCTTGGAAATCCAAAGATTTAATTAATTGGAGCAAATGTACTGGAGCAGGACTTCAAGAAGGGTATGTAAGTGAAGATGATTCAACAATTACAGCATATGCTCCAGAAGTTATTTATAAAAACGGAGTCTTTTATATGGTTCAATCTCCAGGAGGAAAGGGCCATATTATCTTAAAAGCTGATAATCCTGAAGGACCATTTGTTAAAATAAGTGATTCAATCGATAGTACAATTGATGGAAGCTTCTTTTATGACAAAGAAGAAGTATATTTCTTTAAAGCAGGTGGTACAGGTATTAGAGCCGATGTATTAAATGAAGATTTAACAGGTTTTAATGGTGAAAAAGGAAGCAAGAGATTTGATAACACATCTTTAGGAAATTGGACTGAAGGCCCATATATGCTTAAAAGAGATGGAAAATACTATTTAACATATACTGGAGTACATGTTGTTTCTCCTGCATACAGAGTAGCTTATTCATATTGTGAAGATGAAAATTTTTATCGAAATGATGCTTTCACATTTGGTGATAATATCATTTTAAACACAAGTGATAGTTATCAAGGTTTAGGACACTCTTCAACTGTATTAGGTCCAAATTTAGATAGTCATTATATCGCTTATCACAACTTAAGAAGCTCAGGTGGACCAAAAAGAGGTTTTAATCTTGCTAGATTAGATTTTAACGGAACACAAATGACAGCAAACCATCCAGAAAAAGAAGGCAATATTGTTCCAACATTAGCGACATTTAATGATTATGATGGTACTAATCTTGAGGTTAAAAATGAATTTAAATTATCTAAAATTGCAACTAGTGAAAACAGATTCACAAGTGAATTTAACTTTAAGGGTGCTGGCACTAAATTAGTCTTTGGATATGTTGATGATAAAAATTATAATGTAATAAGTATCGATGAATCTGATGGCAAACAAATAATAAATGTCAATAAGATTGAAAACGAAAAAGCAACCTTGATTACAAAATACGATTTAACAAAAAAATATGATTTATCTAAACTCCATACAATAAGAATTTCATATACAGAAAATCAATTTGATTTACATTTTGATGGAATGGAATTAATTAATGATTTTAATACAACATTAAAAGGCGGAAAAATAGGTTATATTACAAACGATAAAACCACAATTGGATATACAGGTTTTAGTAATGAAGCTGAAGGAAGTGCTCAGCATAATGAGTTCAAACAAGATTTAATCACAGCTGACAACCATATTATTGAAAAATCTAAACTTAGTGAAGGTAGTGGCCTTGTAAAAGTTGAAAAAAGTAAAAATGCTTCACCAGATTTCTTAGAAAATGGATTTATTGGTGCTAATTATATGAAATTAGCAACTAAAGGAGATCGCGCTACTTATTTAACAAACTTTGATGAAGAAGAAATTTTATCTGTTGATATTAGAGTACCTAAAGAAATGTTAGGCAAAAAGATCGGAATCAAGGTTAATAATGGTGATATTTATGAATATCAACTTGATAAATACGAAGTAGATACTACTGATTTCAAAGTTACTTTAGGTAATATTAAAGTAAACGAAGGAGCTAATTACATTAGTATTTACAATGTAGGTGATGAAGTTAAATTCTTACAAGCAGAATTTACAAAAACTACTGATTTAAAAACTACATTTGAAAATAATTTATCTGATTATGTCAAGCAAGGAGTAACATACGTCAACGCTTGGAAAATTAAAAACGACGGTCATTACGCACTTGGTGGAACTAGACAATTAGCTTACTTTGGAGATGAAACTATTGGTGATGTTGAAGTTGAAGTTACTGTTAATTTCGATGGACAAACATTAACTAAGAGCGCCGGACTTATTATTAGTGGTAAAAATGCTGCATTCTCGTTGCACGATAACAAAGATTCTATACAAGGATATTATTGCTCAATTAATAATAACGATATCGTTTTATATGATTGTAATTATAATAAAACTGTAAGAGGTGCAAGCAGTTATTCAACGATTGAAGGCGAGTTAAATAGCGGAAAAGATATTAAATTAAAAGTTGTTAAAGTCGGTAAAACTATTAAGTACTATGTTAATGACAAATTACATTGTGAATATGTCTCTGCATTAGGTAATACAAAGGGATATGTTGGACTATATACTGATGGAGCAGCTTGTACATTTAAGAATTTAAAAATTAAAACTTTATAAAAACGGATAAGCACTTGCCATTTAAGGCAAGTGCTTTAAAATATTAAGGTATGGAAATAAAAAATTATACATTTGCAGGGATATCAAAAAAGGTATTTACATATTTTGTAGACTTACTAATTGTTTTTGTATTAGCTTTAATACTTAATATTTCTTGTGTTCCAATATTAGAGAATACACCACAATATAAAAACGCAAGCAAAATAGTTGAAGACAAAGTTGCACAAATTTATAGCTTCGAAGAAGAAGCTAATTTAATTGATTTTATAAGTTTGGATGGAACAAAAAAAGATATTCCGTTAGATAGAAACGAAATGTTTGCAAAGTACATCTATAGAAATATAGCTTTAAGTTATGTGAATGACTCAAATGGTGATTTCAAAAACAATAATGTTGTTATTGATGAATTTAAATATGGAATACTTACAAGTGACAATGATTATCTATCATATTTTTATATAAAATTTATTCCTAATCTAGGTGATGATAGTTTTGTTGATTACAATAAAAAACCAATTGATTATTATGTTAATGATGTTTTAAAAAAATATATAAAAAATCAAAACGCTTTTATAGTTGATGGTGATTTACCTTACTTGAATTCAGAATTTGGATACAGTTTGTATCGCTATGTTATTAAAAACGAAACTGATTATCAAGCAGGAAAAGAAAACTACGATACATTGGCTAACTATTTTAACGATACAATGAACAACTCTTTAAATCTTTTTCAAGATTATAAACCATTCAAAGAGTCGTACAGTGTTTATTTAAGTAATTATGAGTCATTAATTAATTCTTCGATTTTATATCAATTTATTATTTATACTATTTCTTTTGTAATTTTATTGATTGTAGTTCCTTTATTTAGTAAGAATCGTTCCTTAGGTTCTATTATTATGAAAACTACTTTATTCGATTTGAAAGAACGAAAAATCAAATGGTATATGTTACTTTCGAAAAAAATGGTTGATTTTGTTTCGATGTATTGGATTAATTTAGTTATTTCTATTTTTACAATCGGAATGATTGGTGTTGCTAAAAGCGTTTTTAGTATCGGCGGACTAAATATTTCAATGTTTGTGTTTATTTTTATCTCTATGATTTTTGCAACTATAAGTGTAACTATTGGAATATCAAGAGAAGACAAAAGATGTTTATCTGAATTAGTTAGTAATACAATTTATTTGATCGAAGAAAAAGATCATGTTGCAACTTATCAAGAAAAAATAAATAAATTAAAAGAGAGTAAGACAGAAAATAATGATTAGATACTATATAATCAAACTTAAAAATCATAAGTTTGATGATAGATTAATTTCCTTTTTTAATTCGTTTTTAAACGAAGAAACCTTAACTTTGATAAAAGATGATTTAGCAATTATTCCTAGTGAAAATAATCTAAATATTGTGTTTGATAGTATATTAAAAAATATTGAGCTTGACTTCACGGTTAAGTTAAATATTATGTTTGCGCACAAATATTTTTCTTATTATGACTTGTTACTAAACGAGAGCTTTAAATACTTTAATAACGATGTCTTCTCGCTATACGAATTTCTATTATGTTTAAATTTAAATGAAAATAGAAATATGAATAATTTAATAATTAACGAATTTAAAAATGTTAATCCTGTCTTGATTGACACTTGTGAAATGTATTTAAAATGTAATAAAAACGCGTTAGAAACAGCTCAAAAAATACGAATTCATAGAAATACACTTAATCAAAGAATGAGTAAATTTATTGAAATTACTAATTTAGATATTAGAGATTTTTATAACGCATCTTATTTTTTCTTATATTTAAAAATAAGAGAAATGTATATATGTGCATGATGCACATACAATTTATTTGAAGGAATATTTATAATAATACTAACAAAATAATTGGAGAAAAATATGAAAAAAATTAGTGTTATTCTTGAAAACTTTAAGGATAAACAATTATCCAAAAAGAGCAAAAAAATAATCGAAAAAGAAAAAGAAAATTATCATAAAGAAGTTTTAAAGGAAGAAAAGGCTAGACGTAACGAAGTTCGTGAGTCTCCAGAAGGAGCTTATATTTCATTAAAAAACGTTAATAAAATTTATGATAATCACGTTCAAGCTGTATTTGATTTTAACTTAGATATTAAAAAGCACGAATTTATTGTTTTTGTTGGACCATCTGGATGTGGTAAATCAACAACTTTAAGAATGATTGCTGGATTAGAAAGCATTACTAGTGGTGATTTATTTATTGATGGATGTTATGCAAATGAACTCGAACCTAAAGATAGAGACATTGGAATGGTTTTCCAAAGTTATGCACTTTATCCACACATGACAGTATATGAAAATTTAGCTTTTGGATTAAAAGTAAATCATGTTTCTAAAGAAGAAATTGAAAAGCGAGTTTTAGAAGCCGCTGAAATTTTACAAATTACTGAGTACTTAAATAGAAAACCTAGTGCTTTAAGTGGAGGACAATGTCAAAGAGTTGCCTTAGGAAGAGCTATTGTAAGAAATAGTAAGGTCTTTTTAATGGATGAACCATTAAGTAATCTTGATGCTAAACTTAGAGTTCAAATGAGAAGTGAAATTGTCAAATTACATAAAGCTTTAAAAGCGACTACAATTTATGTTACTCATGACCAAACAGAAGCAATGACTATGGCATCAAGAATTGTTGTAATGAATAAAGGAAGAATTCAACAAATAGGCACGCCAAGTGAAATTTATAATAATCCAGCTAATACTTTTGTTGCTACCTTTATCGGATCTCCTGGAATGAACATGATAAAATGCAAAAACATCAACAATAAAATTGTTTTTGATGGAAATCGTGAAATTGATATGGGTGAAGAGTTCAAACATAAATATAAAGATTTTTATTTAAAACAAATTGATGAGGTTAATGAAAACATTGAAAAATGGAAAGATGTTTTTTGTACAAGAGAATTTGCTAAAAAACATCATTCTTCATTTGATTTAAGCGATATTGCATTAGAAAATCTTAAGAAAGAAATCAATAAAGATAAGAATGTAACAGATTCTTTTGGAAATTATGATGATGAAGTTTTAATTAAAAAGAATTTAATGAAGTTAAGATTAATTGATTTTGCTAAAGAAAAAATTGAAGATGAATCTTTAAAAAACATTAATGAATTACTAACTCTTAAATTACAAAATATTAATAATTATAAAGTAAATACCATTACTTATAATGAGTTAATTGATTCTTATAAAGAAATTCTAAAAGAAGTTGAATTTGAAAAAAATAGAATACTTAATCCTGATATAGAAAAATTAATTGATACTAAAATAAAGCTAGAGAAGGCTTATAAAGATGAAAGTTGTGAATTAGTATTAGGTATTAGACCAGAAGATATTCATAATATTGAAGAATTGAACAGTTCAAATAATGAGAAGTTTAATTATTCTGTTAGTGTTGCTGAATTATTAGGTCATGAATATTACGTTCATTTACCTCTTAAAGATGAAACAGAAATCATATTCAAAATGAATGCAAAGAAATATATCGAATCTAACGATAAAGTCGAAGTATGGTTCGATAAAGAAAAGATCCATATATTTGATTCTATTACATCTAATAAAATATTATAAAAGCATCCCTCAACCATCACGATTGTGATGGTTTTTCTTAAGATTTTTTTATAACGTAAGGGTGTTAATTTAAGCGTATAAATTAGATTTTTATAACGTAGATTTTTTCTTTTACCTATCGTTAATGCATTTAACTCAATCAGAATCAAACGAACAAAAGTAAAACAAAATACAATTACATCAATAAATATTTAGGACGATGGAATCTTCTTAAAGGTGTATTATTTGATGTCACTCTTAATGGTAAGATTTTCTTTTACGAATAATGAAAACAAAGTGATTAAAAACTTGCAATGAACGTAGACAAATATTAATGGATATGTATATTTGATCGATCTATAATTTGATCACTTTGGAGGAAAAGTATGCCTAATTATAGTTTTGGTTATGGGAAAGCATGTTTAGAAAAAATATTTTTAGGTGAATTTATTTCGTTAATATCGAGTTACAATGATTCTAAAATTCTTAATGGAAAGAAAAAAGTTTATCCAACACAAGTCGATAATATCGAGATGATTGAAGAAACAGCTGATACTATTAAAATTTCTTTTAGATGTAAGATACCTCGGACTTTTGAAAATTGGATTAATTTAAGTGATGAATATATTTCGATTAATGAAGTTATTAAATCTTGTCATGTTAAAAGATTAACTTTATTAGCGGAAGAAGATGGTATAGCATTTAAAGAAAGACTATATTTTGATGATAACGAAACTGACGTAGTACTTTATGAAAGTCAAGAATTATGGAATCAAGAAGAATTTTAACTACTCATTTTATTTTCGTAATTTATTAAAGAAAGTATCTTAATTAGTCAAATAAAAACCATCGATTTTAATGTCGATGGTTAAATTTTAATTTTTATATTTGTCTACAATCATTGCGATATCGTTTATGGAAGCTTTTGCATAATCAGATTTAGTGATTTTACTAAGCTGATATGTGTCCATTGGTTTTTGTTCGACGATTTTTTGAAGTTGCTTATCGGTAAAAAATTTAGATTCAGGAATGTTGTATTCTTTCGATTTATTAATTCTTAATATATATAACTCTTTTTCGAGTTCTTTGTCTTTTTCTAATTGTTCCTTGCTTGGATCATTTTTCATTTTTGAATTAATTGCTTCATTGACTTTATTTTCATATAGTTCTTCGTTTTTAGTAGCTTGATCGCTATCGATAGGTAAGAAATATGAAGCAACAGTTTTATAAATCTCGTTATTATATGATCTCGTTGACATTTCGATTGTGGTAATAATGCTTTTGAAGTTAGCATCAGACTTTAAGAAGTTAGAATATCCAAGAGATGGGCTACTTTCTTTAGTAAGGTCAAATGTAGGAATAATCATATAATCCATTACATAATCGAACAATTCAAAAATTTTAGATTTAAATTCTTTGTAAGAATATTCTTTAATGAATTTATGATCGAATGCTTGTTCGTTATAGTAAATATCTTTATAGGCATCGTGATTTTTATATTGCTGTCTGCAGTTAAAATACTTAACGTTGTAAATGTTCTTAAGAAGGTATCCGATAACAGCAAGAGCGTAAAGTTTACCGTTTTTAGCTAAATTTAACTTTTTGCCATCGGCTAAACCAAGTTTATTTATTTTCTTTAAATATTCAGGGTAAGCTTTTTCAAGCCATAAAAGATCTTTATAGAATTCTATTGAGTAGTTATGCTTAACGAAAATCTTGTCGTATTTGTCTTTTTGTTGAAGGATTTTTGTGACATTGTTTCTAGCTGATCCAGGTTGCATGAAAACAAACGAAAATAAATCTTGTGCGATCTCATTGTTTTTGGTTCTTTGATAGGTTTCTGGGAAAAGCTTAGTATCACATTTTTCACCACGTTTAATTTCGATAAAAATACCATTATCACTAAATAATGATTTAAGATTTCTTTGTTCGATTCTATTAGCAATTATATCTTTTGCTTTGATTGGCTTTTGAGTATTGCTTGCCTCAGCTACATCTGCGACAAAGGCGTTTTTATCTTTAACATCGTTAAAAGTATTTTTAATAACTTTACATACGATATAAAAATCTTTAGTAAACATAACCTCACCGATCATTCTTGTAGTTTGGCCGCCATTAACGATTGAGAACTTTTTAAGAATTAATTTATTATCTTTGATTCTGCAATCATCACATACTAAAATGATGCCGTTATTGAAGTACCAGAAATTTTCAGGATGTTGAATGATTGATTCTTCGATTTTTAAATCAATAGCGTCACTTTTTATATAATATCTTAAGTTCATTGCGAGTAAACCGCGTCTACCTTCTTTTTCCCAAAGTTTTTTCAAGGATAAAGCGCTTATATTACAAATAAAGCTATTGTCGCTATATTTAAGAACATTATCATCATCATCAATATCTAAAGATTCTTCTAATACATAATCGTATGGAGCAGTATTTTCTTCAACAACTTGAAGTAAATCGTCACCAAATACTATTTCAACGTTAAGCTTATCACTTCCAAAGATTTGATTTAGTTGTCTTTTATATTCGTTTCTCTCGTTTCCTTGAGGAACATAGTTTGTAATTACTTTAATCGAATAACAATTTACGTCCTCAAATTCACTAAATCTTTGGCTTAAAAATTCTGAAGAAGTGGCTGCCCAAGTAAAATTTCCTTTTAATGCGTTTTCGATATAGCTTGATATATGAGAAACAACTTGTTTACATTCTCCGAAATTAAAACTTGCTCCTTCAGGAACGTAAAAAACTGTAAGAACATCAATTTGGTCTTCCTCTGAAGCGGTGTTTAAAAATGCTCCATCAAGGTAGTTATTATCGTTTCTTCCGCCTAAAATACCATCGTTACATTCATCGATTTTATCTTCTAAACAACTGAAATAAAAATTATAAGCGTAAAGTCTAGAAAGTTTATACTCGTATGATGAATCTTTTGTAACTTTAAATTCAGCAGGTAATTTTTCTATATATTTGTCGAAATTCATAATTATGAAAATCCCCCTTAATTAATTAGATCATTTAAAAATGGATTTGTAAAGATCCCTGTAATTAGAGGATTACGTTTCATAATTGTAGGTAACAAAATAAAAAGGAACCTTTTATAATTGT
>ERZ1036460.265-NODE-265-length-21057-cov-4.490429_pt1 | contig 21057 bp, 17 predicted proteins | sample MGYA00514229_ERZ1036460 | MGnify/ENA primary metagenome ERZ1036460 (study PRJEB33795, sample SAMN09464921) | human gut metagenome | host: Homo sapiens | place: USA: Stanford, California | collected 2016-08 | study: EMG produced TPA metagenomics assembly of the...
AAAAATCAGTTTCTCATTTTCGCCGCCCTGCTTGCTGCTGAGGTTTTCAATATGCTCCACACAGGGAGTTTCAATAGAAGAAAATCCGAATTTCCCATAGGTTTCCCGGATCATATTCATTACATAGTTTCGGATTTCCATTTCCTTCGGTAAAATATCCTTCATACCGGTTACTGGTTTTTTCTTTAATGCCATGCCTGCCTCCTGTTATTTATTATGTATAATTCTCTGAAATGCAAGAAAAACTTCCATATCAAAATTTTTGATCTCATCGATCATAAGCTCCATTACAGTTGCAACATCAAACGCAGTCCTGTATGGCCTGTCAGATGTAAGCGCTGCAAATACATCGCACACTCTCAAGATCCTGGCTCCAATGGGGATCTGATCTCCAATGAGATTATCGGGATATCCGGTTCCGTCATAATTCTCATGATGATAGAGAATGCTTTCCAGTACAAACTCTGAATACCCCTGATCTTTTAATTCCTCATAGCCCAGAGTAGAATGCATACGCACATATTTTAGCTCCTCGATCAGAAGAGGATCCCTTTCGCGTCCGTTAATGTATTCTGTCAGCTTCAGCTTGCCGATATCGTGAAGCATTCCCGCAACAGCAAGCTCATAACAGATCTCCTGCTCCAGCCCCAGCTCGGAAGCCACCGCATACGCAAGGTTGCTGACAACAATCCCATGATTCAGCTCTGCTGAAAGGTCAAAATCCAGTATTCTGTCTGCTGTCTTTTCTGCGTCTGCCTGCGCCGCACTCAATCTGCACACCTCCTGTCCTTAAAGCCATCGGTCAACAGCCACCCGTTTTCTTTCAATCATTTCATCAATACGGGTAATATAATTCCATACATCCTTCACATTCTCCACACGCTCAATCCTCGCCCCATGATCAAATACCAGCTTTGAAGATCCGCCTGCTCCCAGTGCGATAATGGGCTGTTTCTCTTCCATAATTAGTATATTGTAAATCCCGGCTTTGTCAACCTCTGCATAACCTACATTTTCAAAATTGCCCTTCATATTTTTCTGTCTGTACAGATAATAAGGACCCATTCCCATTTCGCAGGCTGTTTTCATGGTCATTTCCATGATTTCCTGATTATTTTCAAAGGTCATTTCCTGATATTTATCTTTAAAAATATTCAGCCTTGCCGCCCTTTTTACCGCAAGAGAATGAACCGTAATACTGTCCGGAGCCATCCTTTTAATTTCATCCAGGGTATACTGTACCTTTTTCAGATCTTCGCCCGGAAGTCCAACGATCAGATCCATATTGATATTGTCAAATCCACATTCCCGTGCAAGGTAAAAGGCCTGCCTTGTCTCCTCCGCAGTATGGCGTCTTCCGATAATCTCCAGAGTCTCCTGATTCATAGTCTGAGGGTTCACGGAAATCCTGCTTACCGGATATTTCCGGATCACCTGAAGCTTTTCTCTGGTAATGCTGTCCGGTCTTCCTGCTTCAATGGTAAACTCAGCCAGGTTTCTGCAGTCAAAATGTTCCGTCAGGGTATCCAGAAGTCTCTGAAGCTGATCCGGCTCCAGGGTAGTCGGCGTTCCGCCGCCAATATAAACCGTATCCAGCTTACGTCCTTTTTTCTTCATAATAGAAGAAACTTCCCGGATTTCCTTACAGAGCGCATCCAGGTAAAGCTCCACTCTGTCCTTCCACTGCTTCAGAGGATAGGAGCTGAAAGAACAGTAAAGACAGATACTCGGGCAGAAAGGAATCCCCACATAAAGGCTGTATCCGTTTTCATAATCAATGTCCTTCAGAATTTCTCTTTCCCGGTTGGCAATGGTAATGGCAAGAGCTGTTTTTTCAGGACTTACCAGATAACGTTTCCGCATTTCTTCTGCAATCTCTGAATTTTTCATTCCGGCTTCAATCATTGCCATGGCAAGCTTTGCCGGCCGGATCCCTGTAAGATTTCCCCATGGAAGGGTCTTTCCAGTAAGCTTTGTCAGAAGTTTATATAATGAGTATTTCAGAACATCCTTCTGCTCCTTGCGCTGCTGTCTGGCTGCATCTTTTTCTTCCGTACAGGAAAGAGGGGCATCATCCGAAGAGTGCCCCTTTATGATCTCTGCACTTGTCACCCCGGTATTGCTTTCATTTTGATACCGGATCAGAAAACTCTGCTCCTGCTTTTCCACCCGGAACAGAAGATCCGCTGTATTTGCCCCGTCTTCCTCTTCATAGGAAACTGCAATTTCAGCCTCCGGGTAAAAGGCTCGGATCAGCTCATAAATATCATGTTCAAATTCTCTGTTGTCAAACAGAATACTGATCTTATACAAATGGATTGTACCTCTTTTCATAACCGATAGTGGTTGAAATATCGTGTCCGGGATAAACTTCTGTTTCCTCAGGAAGAGAATCTGTAAGTCTGTGAAGGCTTTCCACAATTTGAGCCGTGCTTCCTCCCGGAAAATCGGTTCTTCCCACAGAACCATAAAACAGCGTATCTCCGCTGAACAGGATTCCTTCATCCTTCAGATAATAGCAGCAGCTTCCCGGAGTGTGTCCGGGTGTGTGAAGCATCTGAACGGAAAAGCCCGCAGCCTCAAAAGCCTGAAGATCTTCAAGAAGTATATCTGCCTTCAGGGAACAGGAGCGGTTTCCGTATCCGGACAGATTTGCGGAAGGATCCAGAAGAGTCCCTGCTTCTTTTTCACAGGCATAAACCGGAATCTGGTATTCTTTTTTTACGTCCTCCACTGCAAGAATGTGGTCATAATGACCATGGGTTAAAAGAATTGCAGCAGGCTTCGCCTGCATTTCCCTTATTCTGGAAAAGATTTCCTGTGCATGATCCGCCGGATCCACGATCAGAAGCTCCCCTGTGTTTTTGTTTTTCAGCAGATAGCAGTTGGTTGATACAGAACCAAGAACGCATGTCTGAAGCTCTGAATTTTTCATATCGGTCCCCTCTTTCTCTGTCCCTGTATTTTTATGACTGATCAGCCTGTGGTACGCTCCACATCGATCACACTTTCCACCTGGCGGATTTTTTCTACAAGAGACGCCAGCTCCTCTTTGCTGCCTACCTCAAAGCTTACGGCAATGGTCGCCTTATCCTGCTTGCTTGTACGGCAGTTCATATTTTTTACATCAATCTTACGCTCTGTAAATATTTTTGAAAGGTCTACCAGAAGTCCGGTACGGTTGTTGGCAAAGATCTTAAGCTCTGCCATATATTTTTCCGAAGCTCTGGTATCTGCCTGCCACTCAGCCTCAATGAGCCTTGTCCTGTCTGTTTCTGACATATTAAGAATATTTACACAGTCGGTACGGTGAATGGTGATTCCCCGTCCTCTTGTAACAAATCCCACAATCTCGTCGCCGGGAATGGGACTGCAGCATTTTGAAAAACGAACTGCAACATCATGGATGCCACGGACAACAATTCCGCCCTTGGATTTTACCAGATGAAGCTTTTCATGAGCATCTGTGGCAGCATCCAGAACATCCTGATCCGTGATCTTTTTGGCATGCTCTTTTTCGTAAGCCTCCATCAGCTTGTTAAAGACCTGACCTTCTTTCAGCCCTCCGTGTCCGATGGCAGCCAGAACGGAATCCCAGTCGCGGAAACCGTATTTGCGCATAACTGCCTCAAGATACTGACTCTTGCTGTAGGTACCGATCTTGTAGCCTTTGGATTTGGCATACTGAGCCAGCATATCCTTGCCCTTTAAAATATTGTCTTCCTTCAGTTCCTTTTTGAACCACTGATTGATCTTGTTTTTTGCCTGAGTGCTTTTTACCATTTTCAACCAGTCGCGGCTTGGTCCCTGGGAATTCTGTGATGTGATGATCTCAATTCTGTCACCGTTCTGGATCTCATATTCAATGGGAACAAGCTTGCCGTTTACCCGGGCGCCTACCATACGGTTTCCTACTGCACTGTGCACACAGTAGGCGAAATCAATAGGCGTGGATCCTGCCGGAAGGTTTTTCACATCCCCCTGAGGTGTGAAACAGTAAACACTGTCTGCAAAAAGATCCAGATCGTTTTTCAGAAGGCTCATAAATTCCCGGTTATCAGACATATCTCTCTGCCATTCCAGGATCTGTCTCAGCCAGTTCAGTTTTTCCTCTTCACTTTTTCCTACAGGTACCTTTCCGTCAGAGGACTCCTTATATTTCCAGTGCGCCGCAATACCATATTCTGCTGTTTTGTGCATTTCATAGGTACGGATCTGAATCTCAAAAGGCTGTCCGCTTGGTCCGATCAGGGTCGTATGAAGAGACTGGTACATATTAGGCTTCGGCATGGCAATGTAGTCTTTAAAGCGGCCGGGAATCGGTTTGTACATTTCGTGGATCACACCCAGAGCCGCATAGCAGTCTTTTACATTGTCCACCAGGATCCTGACTGCAAAAAGGTCATAGATCTGATCAATGGTCTTGCCCTGATTGACCATTTTTTTATAGATGCTGAAGAAATGCTTGATCCGTCCGTCTACCTGAGCCTGGATTCCCGCATCCTCCATATGCTGCTTTACCTGTTTCACAATTCCGTTGACAAAATCCTGTCGTTCACTTTTTTTCAGGGAAACCTTGTCTACCAGATCATAGTACACATCCGGCTTCAGATATTTAAGCGAAAGATCATCCAGTTCCACCTTGATCTTCGATATACCAAGGCGCATGGCAATGGGCGCATAAATATCCATGGTCTCCCTGGCCTTTTCCTGCTGCTTTTCCGGACGCATGTACTGCAGAGTACGCATATTGTGGAGACGGTCCGCAAGCTTGATCAGAATTACTCTGATATCCTTTGCCATGGCAAGAAACATTTTTCTTAAATTTTCTGCCTGAAGCTCCACCTTGTCCTTGGAATAATTCAGCTGTCCCAGCTTGGTAACACCGTCCACCAGAAGAGCAACCTCGGAACCGAATTCCTTTTCTACCTCTTCATAGGTCATCCAGGTGTCCTCTACCGCATCATGAAGAAGTCCCGCAACGATCGTCTCTTTATCCAGCTCCAGATCTGCAAGAATGATTCCCACACAGAGCGGATGGATGATATAGGGCTCCCCGGATTTTCTTTTCTGATCCTTATGAGCCTCTCTTGCTACCTCGTAGGCTTTCTGTATCATGGAAATATCCGTAGACGGATGGTATTTTCTCACACTGGTGATCAATTCCTGATACAGAACTTCCGGACTTGTAAAATCACTCATGGATTTTACCGCTGCATCTGCCTTTTTCACGGATTCAATTTTTGCCTGATCTACAGCGCCCGGACTTTTTTCCGTTTGTATATTTTTATTTCTTTCTGTCATTCTCTCCCACCTGTCTGATATTCTGCTGCCTGTTCTTCTTTAGCAGCCGTCGTACTCTCCGTCTGTGGTTATTTCCCTTCGTATCGGATCACAGAAGCCACATCATAGCCAGCCAGTTTCTCACGGCCTTTCAGACCGGCAAGTTCCATAAGAAATACGATTTTGACAACCTCTCCGCCAAGCTCTTCAATAAGCTTCACAGCCGCCTCAACCGTACCTCCTGTAGCGATCAGATCATCAATTACCGCAACCTTCTGTCCCGGTTTGATGGAGTCTCTGTGCATTTCTATGGTTGCGCTTCCATATTCCAGATCATAGCTTCTGGATACTGTCTCACATGGAAGCTTACCTTTTTTACGTACCGGTACAAACGGCTTATGAAGATTGTATGCGATCGGAACTCCGAACATAAATCCTCTTGACTCTGTTCCAACGATCACATCCACATCTGTGTCCTTCAGACATTCCTGCATGGAATCAATTGCCAGTTTCAGTCCGTCCGCATCCTGCAGAATACTTGTTACATCACGAAAAATAATGCCCGGTTCCGGAAAATCCGGAATACTTCTTACATAATCCTCAATTTTCTTCATAATCCCGCACCTCCGCCTGTTTTCTATAATATAAATCTAAATTAGTATATCACTTTTTTTTTATGGAATCAATCCAAAACCCGACAAGTCTCGCCAAATACCGCTGCTGTTCGCTCCGTTCACAGCGTAAACCCACGCCATATGAACCGCTCTCCACTGTTTCCTGCTGCAGTTAAAAGTAATTTCGGATTACCGCCTGGAGACTTTCTCTTCCCTGATAGACGTTGATTTCCGGATAATACGTCACGGAAATCAGTTCTTTCTGCTGTACATACTGTTCAAATTCTTTCGCCGCTCCAAAATATACTGCATCTACAGAATTTCCCTGTCCGTCCATCAGACACATTTTGGCCACATTCTGATTCTTTCCAAAAATTCTCAGATTTAAAACACGAAGTCCCTTCTGGGCAAACAGAGGCTTTGAATTTCCTTTGCCAAAAGGTTCCAGAACAGACAGCTGCTCTGTCAGCGTTCTGGACAGATAAGAAATCGGCATCGGAACATCGATCACCACCTTAGGCACAAGCTCTTCCTCCGTCAGCGTACATACCTCATTCAGCCTTTTTCGGAATGCGTCGATATTTTCTTCTGCCAGAGACAGTCCTGCCGCCATGGGATGACCGCCAAACTGTTCCAGAAGATCACTGCACTTAACCAGCTCGTCATACATGGAATAGGCTTCAATGGAGCGGCCGCTGCCCTTGGCTCCCTTTTCTGCCTTTGTCAGCACAAATGAAGGCTTATAATATTTTTCCCTCAGCCTTCCGGCAATGATCCCCGCCAGGCTTTCATGGCATTCCGGCAGATACACTACCAGAACCCGGTCTGAGGAAAGGCCCTGACTTTCAATGATGTGCTCTGCCTCTTCCCTGCCTTTTTCTGTCATGGCTTTTCTGCTCTGGTTTAATGCAACCAGATCCCCGGCCTCCTTCGCCGCTCTGTCTGCATCCTCTGTACAAAGAAGCCGCAGAGCCCGGGCCGCAGTGTCCAGCCTTCCGCTGGCATTGATACATGGCCCCAGCACAAATCCCACATGATAGGCTGTGATCCGTTCACCTCCCAGGCCGTTTGCCTCAATGAGAGCGCGAAATCCCTGATTCTTTGTAGTTGGAAGCCGTCTCAGCCCTTCCTTTACAATAATACGGTTTTCCCCCTGAAGATCCATCACATCTCCCACAGTTGCCACCGCTGCCGGTTCGGAAAATTCCAGGATCTCATTTCTGTCAATTCCATATGTCTCATAAAGAGCCCAGATCAGTTTCCATGCAACCACGGCTCCACAGATATTTTTGTTTGGATATGGACAGTCCGACTGTTTCGGATTGATCACTGCATCTGCTTCAGGAACAATCCATTCCCTCCCTTTATCCGTGTCTCGATAAGGGATTTCATGATGATCCGTTACAATCACTGTCATACCCTTTTCCTTTGCCTGCTGAATTTCCGCAGACGCTGCAATTCCGTTGTCACAGGTAATGATCGTATCGATTCCGTCCTCTGACGCCTTTTCGATCAGCTGACTGTGCATTCCGTATCCGTCCTTTATTCTGTCCGGAATATAGGTATCCACCCTTGCCCCAAGACGGCGAAATCCCGTAAGAAGAATATAAGTGGCAGTTACTCCGTCAATATCATAATCCCCGATGATCCTGATTCTGGCTTTCTGATCAATCTTGTCTTTCAGGATCTCCACAGCTTTTTTCATATCCTTTAAAAGCCACGGAGAAGGAAGCTCTTCCAGCGTTCCGTACAGATACGAGCGGATATTTTCCATACCTTCCACATCTCTGTTCCTGATCAGACGCGCGATCACCGGATCAATGCCAAAGGTCTGCCCGATTTTCTGAAAGTCTGCTTTTTTTGCTGTTACTACCCATTTTTCCATTTTTTTCTCCTGTAAAAACACATCCCGGGACAGCCTGCTGCCCCGGGACAATCCTGTTTTATTCTGTTTTATTTTCTTCTGCGTTTTTTTCCGCTTCCTGAGCTGCAAGACGTTCCGCTACTCTTTTACGGTTTTTCTTTTTTGGCTGTTTCTGACCATTCACAGATGTCTGATCCGCACTTTTATTTTCCACATCCGGATTCTTTGAAGCAACAGCCTGAACCTTGTTTTTTCCAAAGCCACGTTTCATCACAAGCCACAGAGAACCTGTAATACAAACAGAAGAATAAGCTCCGCATACAATACCTACCATCAGAGGCAGCGCAAATTCACGAATAGAAGATACGCCCATGATATAGAGCACTGCTACCATAACAAAGGTTGTCAGAGAAGTATAAATACTTCTGGTAAGCGTCTGTGTGATACTGTCATTGACAATCTCTGTAAGATCTGCACGGCTTCCCATTTTCTTAATGTTTTCACGGATACGGTCAAAAATAACAATGGTTGCATTGATACTGTAACCTACAATTGTCAGCATACATGCAATAAAGGTATTTCCCACAGAGATACGCGCAAGGGCATAAAAGGCAAATACAACAAGTACGTCATGTACAAGAGCCAGAACCGCACTGCTTGCAAAACGGACATCCTTAAAACGGATCCAGATATATGCCAGCATACACAGAGTCGCAACAACAACTGCCACAAAAGCATCCTGTCTCATTTCAGAACTTACTGTAGAAGAAATACTTTCTGTGGAGATCAGAGTCTGGTCTACATCAAAATTATCAACCATTGCCTGATTGAGTTTTTCTCTTTCCGCCTGAGACAGAGCACGTGTCTTAATAACCACCTGGTTTGTTCCCACAACCTTGGTAGGCTGTACGTTTTTATCTCCGGTTACTTTTTCTACAACAGGTGTTACCTCCGAGTCAATTTCTTTGATATCCATGTCCTCATTAAAGGTAACTGTAGTTGCAGTTCCGCCGGAAAATTCCAGACTGTAGTTCAGAATACTTCCATCTGTTTTCTGATGGATCATCATGGATACTGGTCCTACAAGAATCAGAATCAGAGAAATAATAAAGAAAATATTTTTCTTTCCAACAAAATTAATGCATTTTCTCTGCTTTGCTCTTCCGTAGAATTTTTCATCCTGAATACCTACCGCATACAAAGCATTTACAATCAGTCTTGAAACGACCAGGGCTGTAAACATGGATACTACAATGCCCAGCGCCAGCGTGTAGGCAAAGCCCTTTACTGTTCCGGAGCCCAGACACATCAGTACCAGAGCCGCGATCAGAGTTGTAACATTTCCGTCAATGATCGCAGAGAATGCTTTGCTGAATCCGGATTTGATCGCTGTTCTTACTGAAGAGCCTGATGCAATTTCCTCCCGGATACGGGCATAGATAATAACATTGGCGTCCACTGCCATACCAATACCCAGAATGATACCTGCAATACCAGGAAGTGTCAGCGTAATATCAAAAGCATTCAGCGTGATCAGCTCAATTGCCGTATAGAGGATCAGAGCGATTGCCGCCACCAGTCCGGGGATTCTGTATGCAAAGATCATAAACAGAATTACGATCACGAGACCGATTGCTCCTGCAACCACACTTGTTGTAATTGCTTCTTCTCCCAGTTGGGCTGCAACTACGCTGGAGCGCAGCTCTTCAAGTTCCAGGCTCAAAGAACCGATACGGATATAGGATGCAAGATTCTGCGCTTCCTCTACACCGCCCATTCCGTTGATCTCTGCCTGTCCGCCTGTAATCGCTTCCTGTACGGTAGGCGCACTCAAAACAGCATTATCATAGACAATTGCAATCTGCTTTCCTACATTTGCCTCTGTTGCCTCAGCAAATTTCTTTTTGCCTTCCTTTGTAAGTGTCAGGCTTACCGCATATTCTCTTGCGCCGTTTTCATTCTGGTAAGTACCGCCTTCTGCATCTGCAACATCTGTACCTTCCAGTACTACCGAACCGGCTTCTCTGATGTCATCAAGGCTTCTTGTAAGCTCATAGTTTTTCTCACCGGCAACAAAGTTCTGGTTTCCATCCTTGTCTGTCTGTTCGATAAAGCACAGAGAACCTGGCTTTCCAAGATCATTAAGAATCTTGTCCGCATCTGTTACGCCGGGAATCTCTACCGTAATACGGTTGTCACCTTCCTGATATGCCTGCGCCTCAGTGCTGTACTGTTCCACACGCTTCTGCATTTTATAAACAGTATCTGACATATCTTCCTTGCTCGGGTTTTTGTCCTTTGCCTCGTAAGTAATACTTACACCGCCTGACAGATCAAGACCGGTCTTAATATTTTTTGCCGCTCCGGTTCCGGTAGGACCCAGACCCACAGCTGCAGTATAGCACAGAAAAACCGTAATGATCGCAGTCAGGACCAGTACAATGACTCCTCTTTTTTTCTTCATTGTTTTTCCCTTCTACTACAATATATTTATGGGTAATATCCCTTACAGTCCGTAAGGAATTATCCATCTTATTACTCAGGCTGTATCAGAATGGAGCAGCCGGTGTGTCGGCTTTCTTTTCCGAACTTCCTGTCCGTATAAAAAACTGATCATCAGCGTCTCATTCCCAGCCCTTCCGTCAGTCAGTAACTGCCGGACAGATTTTTATGAACACTTACTCTGCAAGTGCAGCTTTGATCATGATCGCACACTCCACACGCTTTCTCTGAAGCTCGCATCCAATCTCATAACTGCCCTTTACGTCCTTCTGGAAGTGATATGCATTGGCTGCGCAGCCCCCACTGCAGTAAAATCTGGCAAAGCAGTCTTTGCAGTCATCCTTTGTATAAACATTGCAGCCCTTAAACTCTTCACGAATCTGCGGTCTGGTAATTCCCTCGTCTACATTTCCCATCAGGAATTCTTCCTCGCCCACAAACTGATGACAGGGATAAAAATCTCCCCAGGGAGTCACTGCCAGATACTCTGTTCCTGAACCGCAGCCGGAAAGCCGCTTGTACACACAGGGACCGCCTGTAAGATCGATCATAAAATGGAAGAAATTAAAGCCTTTTCCTTCTTTTTCTCTTTTGATCATCTCTTTTGCAAGCGTATCATATTCCTCCAGAATCTGGGGAATATCTTCTTTGCGGATCGCATACTCTTCTTCGTCCGGAGCCACTACCGGCTCAACAGAAATCTGTTTGAACCCAAGATCTGCAAGATGAAGGACATCCTTTGAAAAGTCAAGATTATGATGGGTAAAGGTTCCTCTCACATAATAGTTATCCTGATTTCTGGATTCCGCAAATTTCCGGAATTTCGGCATGATCAGATCATAGCTTCCGGCGCCTTTGCGGAATGGTCTCATGTAGTCGTGTACCTCTTTACGGCCGTCCACGCTGAGAACAACATTGGACATCTCACGATTACAGAACTCCATTACCTCATCATCAAGAAGAACACCGTTGGTGGTAAGAGTAAATCGGAATTTCTTGTTATGAAGCTTTTCCTGCTCTCTTCCGTATCTGACCAGATCTTTTACAACCTGCCAGTTCATCAGCGGCTCGCCGCCAAAAAAATCCACCTCCAGGTTTCTTCTGGATCCGGAATTGGCAATCAGAAAATCCAGGGCCTTTTTTCCAACCTCAAAGGACATCAGGGCTCTTCTTCCATGGTATTCTCCCTCCTCCGCAAAACAGTAGCGGCAGGCAAGATTGCAGTCATGGGCAATGTGCAGGCAAAGCGCTTTTACAACCGGACGGCTGTTTTTGGAAAACTCGTCAATTGCGCTTTCATAAATATCTCTGGTAAAAAGCATTCCCTCTTCTTTCAACTTTTCACATTCCGAAACCGAAGTTCTGATCTCTTCCGGGCTGAATCTGTCTTTCAGCCTTTCCACTGTCTCGTCTGTTGAAAGACCTTCCTCCATACATGGCAGAACCTCATAAGTTACAAGATCTACCAGGTGAATACATCCGCTGTTAATGTCAAGAACAATATTATATCCATTGCTCTGGTATCTGTGAATCAGACTCATTTTTTTGAAATCCTTTCCTGTAAATTATACCTGAAAAATCCAGGACAGATTTCATCTGTCCTGAACCCACTTCAAAAGCCAGGTGAACCTGTTTTTCTGCAGGTTCCTGCTCTCTCCTATTCTCAGGGACTGTGTACCTCAGCCTTCCAGATCTGCCTTTTTTTATTTCAAGCATATCTGTCTGCTTTCCGTACACTTTTATCTGTTCAACCATAAATGAGTAAATACTGAGTTCTGCATTCTTTTTCATTTACAGTTTATAAAACACTTTTCTGCGCGCAAAGCGGACGGAGTCGCTTGGAACGCCTTAAATCTCTCAAGCTCTGAGAGACTTACTCTGCTTTTCTGGTCAGATGCAGGCAGCCATGAACGCTTATATTCCTCGTGCATCCGGTCACATTCCCGCAGAATATTTTATTTACCAGGGAAGTTAGTACAAAACACACTGCTTTCCCGGTAAATAAAAAGAATAAGCAGCGGACTCACCCGCTGCTTAACTGACTTCCCTGAACTCCGCCTTATTTATGCTCGCAGCTCTGATTTCCTACAGTACAGGAAGTTTTACATGCTGACTGGCAGGAAGTCTGGCACTCACCACATCCACCTTTTTTCACTGTGTTCTGCAGATTTTTTGTATTTAATGTTTTGATATGCTCCATTGTATATCCTCCTTATGTATATATAATTGTCTGGGCATAGTATAGCATAAAATTCTCTCAAATAAAAGTCTTTTTTTAGGTTATGCCAGCATGCCTCCAAGAGCCCCTCCGCCCAGACACATACAAAAAGTAGTCAGCAAATGCTGAAAAGACATATCCCACTTTCCTTCTGCGGCAAAGGATACCAAAACAAGAAGTATAAAATATGCAAGGCCTACTAAAATCCCCCAGAAATATTTATCCTTTCGCATGATTTTTCCTGCCATAAAGCCCCCTGCCAGACAGGAGATTACATACACTGCCACAATTCCCGCTGATACCGGCGCCAGTCCCAAATCAAACTGAAATACCAGGAATGCCAGAAACAGAAGACAGACACCTGTCAGGCCATATGCAAGAAACAATGATCTTAAAACAGTTTTTGTTTTCATAAAAAAGCCCTCCCCATAACATTATATGGGAGGGCTTTTTTCTTATGCCTTACTATGATTTATTTTTTCTTTCTGAAGTAAATAATCACACCTACTACCACAATAGCTACCACACCCAGAATTATAAAAGGCGCGATCATTGTGTTGTCTCCTGTATTCACCGCAGATTTGGAACTGCCATCATTTTCCTCAGCTTCTTTACTGCTGTCCTCTGATGTATCTGTCTGTTTGTCAGAATCCTTACTGTTATCCTGAGGTTTCTGTACACTGCTGCTGTCATCCTTTTCCGGAACTGCTGTTACTCCTGCAGCAGCCGTAGGTGTTACTGTTGCAACCGGCACTAAATCCCCGTATCCGTCTTCCTGAATTTCTCCTCCTACAAGAGGTTTGCTTCCTGCAATACCAAAGGGGCTGAAAGAATGGGTGCTGAATACCATAGTACTTCCTTCCACACTGGGAACAATCGTTTCCATTGCCCCACTGTCCAGAAGATGCTCAATGGTGTATGTATAACCTTCTTTTACCGGAACTGTCACACTGATATACTCTCCGTCCGGAATTTCATATTCTGTATTGTTTCTCAGATCCCAAAGCTCAAATTCATAGGATTTAAACAGATTGGCCTCGTTTTCATTTGTAAACTGGTAATCCTCTCCGCTGGTTGCTCTGAACTGAACATACCACGGCAGATTAATTCCAGACACAGAAATCCCATTGCTGGTGTGGTTTGCCGCAGCCATCTCTTCTTTTTCTTCCTCTGTAAGATCCTCTTCCAGATCTGACGGACGCTGGTCTTTCTGATCTTCCTGTTCAAAAATATTATCCTTATCGGCATCCGGAGTTACAGTTGGTTCCGGAGTTACTGATGCTTCTGGTGTTATGGTTGGTTCGGGTGTTATTGATACTTCCGGTGTTACGGTTGGCTCTGGGGTTACAGATACCTCTGGTTTTTCCCCTGTTTCCGGCATATCTTCCTTATCTCCGGCATTATCCTGGGATTCTCCATTCTGCTGAGACTCCCCTTCTGACTCACCGTTTTCCTGTCCGTTTCCATTGGATTCACCGGTATCTTCATCCTTGGAGCCAGCATTCTGGTCTTCGGACTCCTGATTGCCATTCTCTTCTGTAGAATCGCTGTTCTGCTGAGATTCCTCTTCTGACTGTTGGTTTCCGTTAGAGTTATTGTTGTCTTCATCTGCAGAATCACCGCCACTGTTCTGCTGAAAGCCCTCGTTTTCCTGTCCATTTGAGTCAGATTCACCAGTATCTTCGCCCTCGGAGCCAGTGTTCTGGTCTTCTGATTCCTGGCTGTCATTCTCTTCTGTGCCGCTGTTTTCTTCCTCCCACTGGCTGTCGTCCTGATCCTCAGACCATTCCTCTTCCTGGGATTCATTTTCTTCGATACCGCTCACTACTACTGTCACACTGCTGTAGATCACATCAGAACTTCCGTCCCAGCCGGATATTTTGGAAAGATCTGCCTGATTATAGGGACGAAAAACAACATCATAAGACTGTACGCGCTCAGACGGTACGCTTGATTCGTCAGCCCATGATAAAATGCCATATTCACTGGATGGAAGAGAAATCTCGGAAAGAGGTACCGGCTGTTCCACTGTCACATTATCCGGAATCAGACTGCTGACCTGAATGGTTTCACTTCCGTAAACTGCCGACGGCTGGACCTGCCCTGCCATTAATGTTGCTGTTAATGCCGCTGCTGCCAAAAACTGTACATTTCTCTTACCGTTATTTTTTTTCATTATTACACCTCATCTATTATCAACATCAATAAATAATCATTAATTTCATCTATTTTATAACCGAAAACTGTTTGTAACAGATTTTCTGTTTTCATTCGTTTTTAATATATCAGATTTTTATGTTTTTGTAAACATTTCGTAACAGAATATTTCACATTACGACATAGGTATTATATCATAGTTCTGTTTTTTTCGACACCCCTAAAATATAATTTTTTCAGTGTTATAAAATGCGTTATACAATGAGGCAAACTATAAACTTAAATTCCACACTGTATCCGTGACAGAATTTACCTCCGCGACAGAATTTAGTCTTGCACAAATAGAATTTTTCTCTTGCACATACCTGATTCTGCTATATAAAGTACTTGACATAAAATCAATTACTTTATTCTTCTATCTATAAACTATAAATGAACAAATTTAATAAAGAGCACAAACTCATTACGAATCTTTCTTTGTAAGGCGCACATATAGAACTTAATATTTCTTTTACATCCATATATTACAGATTCTATTGTGCCAAACTCGATATTTGCTCATTTATAGTTTATACGAGCACATATAAAACTTAATATTTCTTTTATGTCCGTATACTACTGATTCTATTGTGTAAAATTCGATATTTGCTCATTTATAGTTTATACGATGCACATATAAAACTTAATATTTCTTTTACGTCCGTATATTACAGATTCTACTGTGTAAAATTCGATATTTGCTCATTTATAGTTTATACGATGCACATATAGAACTTAATGTTTTTTATATCCGTATATTACTGATTCTATTGTGTAAAATTCGATATTTAGACTTTTTGAATTCTACATATATTTTCCAACTGCTATAAAGCAAAAAAGCCCTGATATAACTCAGTCCTTTTTCCCTACTCCATCATCAAAGAAAACTGGTTTATGATTCTTGTAGCCTCCCCTGTGACTGCCAGAATTCCTTCTTCTGTATTTTTCCAGTTTCTGCGATTGATTCCATCCACTTCAGAAGGACATACCAGAAATTCAGTTTCCGGGTATGCCCTCTGATAATACATCAGTGCCCTTCTGGCATGATAGGTTTTGCAGCATATAATAGCTTTTTTTACAGATATTTCGTTACTGTCTGTAACCATTCTGGAATATTTTGCATTTTCCCAGGTAAAAGTAGCACGATCTTCTTTTAAAATATCATTTTCCTTTACTCCGTTTTTTACAAGAACATCTTTCAGAAAGTCCCATTCTGTCGGATAATCTTCATAGTATTTATCAGATTTTGCCTGAACCCCCGCAAATTTCCCCAGCGTAACACTATATCTTCCGCTTGGAAGAATGCAGGAAGCAATCCCTTCCTTATATAATATAGCTGCCTGCTCTGCCATCTGCGGATATCCATTTCCCGGAACAAAAATAACATCCACTTTCTCCGGTTTATTTTCCACAAAAATAAATGTTTCCAACCCCTGCAAAAATTTCTCATACTCTGTCATTTGTACTCTCCTCCCACTCCAAGGTTTTTATCTATCAATTTACTTTCCGGAAATTCTGCAAAAACTCTTCCGTTTATCTTTATATAGTTTATCTTTCCTCTTCCTCACGTACTCTTCTGTAAATGTACATTTTCTAAAATCAAATAAGGGTCCATCTGTTTATCTCTGTATAATACCCATATAAACTCTGACAATTCCTTTATATCTGTACATTACAATTTTTTATGCAAAATTTCAGTGTTTACTCATTAAAAACTATATTGTACAAAATTTATCATTTGTTCGTTTGTAATATTTATTTTGTCATGTTTATACTTTACGAACACACCAGGTATCTGACCGTAATTTACAAAAAACTATGAATGAGCAAATTTGAAAAAGTACACAAAATCATCACGAATTTTTCTTTATAAGATGCACATATAAAGCTTAATATTCCATTTATGTCTGTGTGTTACGGATTCTATTGTGCAAAATTCGATATTTGCTCATTTATAGCAAAAAACTGAAAATTCCTTATCAAAGCTCATCTTATTCACAAGCATGCCGGAATAAATCACACCCCTTGCTATAAACAAAATGAACCTTAACATTTATTTTGTTACAATTATAGTACTATATCCTGCATCGCGCAATCTCTGTTCCATATCCACTGCATTTCCTATCTGCTGAAAAGCACCCGTCTGCACTTTATAAAGACCGTTTTCCTCTAGGATAAAAGACGGATATCCCTGTTCCATCAGCTGATACAGCATTCTATCTGCATTTTCCCGGTTTCTGAAAATCCCTGTCTGAACACGATAATAAAGAGGATCTTCTATCGTTTCTCCCGTCAGTGTACCAAGTATCGCTCCGGCTATGGCATCTGCCGTATCATCAAACTGCTGGTCAAAAAGCTCGTTATCTGAATCCGTATTCAAAAATCCTGCTTCGACCAGAAGTGCAGGCATTTTTGTCCTCCTTAATACTACCAGACCGGGACGTTCCTTAACACCTATCTCACGGAATCCAACCTCCCCCAACGCTCCAAGTATATTTTCAGCCATCTCATATTTTATTCCACTGCGGTCATATACCAGAACCTCAGCGCCCTGATACTGATTATCTCTTGGACTGCTGTTTCTGTGAAAAGAAATAAAATAATCTGCCCCGGATTCATTTGCAAGTTTTGCTTTTTCAAACGGAGTCTGATATATATCTTCAGTTCTGGTATACACCACATCAATCCCATTTCTTTCCAGAATTTCTCCTACAGCCATGGTGAGTGTGAGCGTATCATCTTTCTCCTGTCTTCCCTGATAAACAGCTCCCGGATCACCTCCGCCGTGTCCTGCGTCAAGTACAATTTTATATGCCAAAGGTGTTTCCCCCTGATATTCCTTTTATGACAGTATATGCATACTTTTCCCCTGCGTTATCTTTTCATCAGAACCAGTGCATTTTCCCTGCCGTTCTAAAATATCAGACTTCTTCTGCCTCCTGTGTCTGACAGAGGCTGAACTGACCTGTATCCCTGTCATAAAAATAAATATTAAGTGTCAGGAAATCCTCTTCCGGCGTGGTATCCCTTACGGTATCCTCCAGAACTCTGCGAAGATCCTCCGGTTTTGCAGTTGCTGCATTATGAATCATCACCTCATGTATACTGGTAAACACCAGATAAAAGCTTCCCTGAAAAAGATTTGCCAGCCGCTCCGCTACTCCCGGAAGAAAAACTGCAACTGCACCATTTGTCCTTCTTACCGTACTCAGGCAATTTCCTATTGCATCCTTTCTGATGGGATAATCAGCAAGTATATTCATAAAATTTTCCCCGTCATATCTTGGGTCAAAAATCATTTTTTCCCAACAGTAAATTCTTGGAGGCGAAATGAAATATGTATTCAAAAGAGCTTCTTTGAATATCTCATCCTCTTCCCTGTTCCAGTTTTTTATCATATGCCGCTTAATTTTCATACTGGTCATATAATGCTCCATTTCCCCCATTTTTACATAGAGAACCATTGCAATATCTCCCAGAACTCTGCACACAGCATCTTCCAGATCACTTTTATTCCTCTGTACATTTACAAGCCGGATAAAAAGCTCCTTTTTTATCTTTTCATAATCATTCAGAAGTTTAACCTTTTTAGCAATGTCTGTTTTCGAAAAACTTTCCAGCCGTTTCATAACATCACCGAGAAGCTCTTCTATCTCTGCTCCCTGGCAATATTCTTCATAAAGATCTGAAATATACAGTGCACAGATTTCTGCAATTTCCCCGGCTTCCCTGCGCTTTATAAACAATCGATCCCCCGGCGTAACCGGGTACTCTTCCTTTTTCTTATAATAAATTCTTTCTGCCCCAAATCCTGTGGCTTCCAGAAGCCTCTGGCGAAAGTCTTCTACAAAACATTCATAACCTTCCTGCATTTATACTCCTCATTCTTTCCTGTGAGCCCGGGCGAAACACCCATGAAATTGATTAGATACGGTAATAAGACCGCTTAGGCCTGATTACGTTTTAAGAACTGTAAATAAGCACATTGGGAAAATTACATAAAATTTTTATTTCTAATCCCTGTTACAGCCTATCTATAGAAGCTGCTTGCTCTTATATGTACACTCTGCAGCCTCTATATATATACTGTTTGATGTTACTCCTTTACAGCTAAGAAAATAGACTGGGATTTGATTCCCAAAAGAGCTGCTCTGCTATCAGTATATAAGCAATGCTGACGGATGTAAAGAATTTTTCATCGACAAATTCTCCCTCCGGCAGCACCAAACAAACACTTTATTTTATTCTGTGACAGGCAGCAGCGGCCTGTGCCATAATATTACAGACATCACTCTCCTCACATGACTGATTTCGCATTATTCCACTCAAAAAATCCTGCCGCTTTCCTCCAGATAATTCAAAAAGGCAGTACATCCTTCCACAACGTCATCATATGTGACGTCAAAATTTCCTGTATACCATGGATCCGCAATGGCTCTTGGTGAATCACTGTAATCAAGCAGCATATGAATTTTCCCCTCCGGATCACCGCCTGCAATCCGGATCATATTTCGAATATTTGCCTCGTCCATGCCGATCAGATAATCATACTCCCGATAATCCTTTTTTGTCATCTGAACCGCCCTGTGTGGAAGAACCGGAATTCCAACCTGTTTCATCTTATTTACCGTCCCATAATGGGGACCATTTCCGATTTCCTCCCGGCTGGTAGCCGCTGAATTAATGTAAAACTGGTCAGTGAGACCTTTTTGGTTGATCATGTCTTGGAAGACAAACTGGGACATGGTGCTGCGGCAGATATTGCCGTGGCAAATAAATAATACTCTAATCATCTATGTAAAACTCCTTGAATTTACTGTATTTCCTTGATATATCGGCATTTTCTTCCGCTTGCTGTTTTCTCTCATTCATGGCATATCGTAGCATAAATTAGCACATCTTTTACCTCAAAAGTAGTACAAAAAGTAGTAAATTAAGGGTTGAATACTCATTTTACTACTCGCCATTTACTACCCGTTTCAATTCCTCTTTCGCGTCGTCATAGCCTATATGTGTATAAGTATTTAACGTAACGCTAATATCAGAATGTCCCATGAGGTATTGTAAGGTTTTCGGGTTCATACCGCTTTTAGCCATATTGGAACAAAAAGTGTGTCTGCAAACGTGTGGCGTAACCTTTGGCATTTGCACTCTATAAATGCTATTATACTTCTCGCAAATATGCTGAAAGTATTTTTCCCAATGCAAGGCTACCATAGGCATATCATTTTTATCCAAATATAAGAAGCCGCATTTACCTTCTACAATAGGTTCAACTCTCGGTTTCTTTCTATTGGAAATAATACGTCGAAAGCACTCATAAACTTCATCAGTCATAGGAATTTCTCTCGTCCCGCAAGTAGTCTTTGTATCTTCAATGACATACTCCATATTCCGTTTTCGTTGTAACTGATGATTGACGCTGATTTTTCTGTTCTGCATATCCAAGTCAGATAATGTCAATCCTACAAATTCGGAAATACGAAGTCCTGTTTTGAATAAGATAAAAATTCCCTCATAATATCTGCAAAAGTGCTTGTCATTTGCCACAAATTCAAGAAATGCCCGTTCTTGCTTTCTTGTAATTGCTTCTCTTGTTACGCTGTCGTTTACAACAACCGTAGCAAGCTGAAATTCAAACGGATTTTTGCGTATCAAATCATCATCTACCGCCATTTGAAAAGCTGGTCTTACAACACCTCTGATAGAATGAATAGAGCTGTACCCGCGCCCGTCCTGCTGTAACTTTATCAGCCAACATTTTGCGTCGGACAGTTTCACTTTATCTATCCGCTTTTTACCAAAGTCCTCTTTCTTAATAATATTGAGAACAAAATTGTAATTTGCTTCGGTGTTATGCCGTACTCCCGTTTTTTGTAAAAGATATTTCTTTACCAGTTCTAAAACGGTCATTTCCCCACCACGCGGGACGATTTCATCATCAATCGCTTTCATTATCTGCTTTTCCTTTTCCCTTAATGAAAGGTCGTCGCGCTTTCCCTGTGGTGTCTTATCTGTCTTTTCTAATTTCCAACTATAAACAAACTGCGGTTTACCTGTTGTATCAATATATTTGAACGCATATCGTCCGTCCCGGCGTTGGCTCTCTCCATTGCGAAGAATACGATTTTTGCTATCTCGTCTTTTTCCGCTCATGTCTATGCTCCTTTCGTACAAAAAGAGCCTCGCCACGATATATTAAATTATATCATAAGCAAAGCCCTTTTTCTATCTTTTTATCAAGCAGCACTCAAAGCGGAAACGACTATATAGCCTATCCGATATGGCTACTGATTATCCTATATTTGTTAAATTGCTGTCAGGTCATTCAGAAAATCTTCAAATCGTTTCCTTTTGATAAGAAACTTCACTCCATTTTG
>ERZ1036460.267-NODE-267-length-20725-cov-4.627818_pt1 | contig 20725 bp, 18 predicted proteins | sample MGYA00514229_ERZ1036460 | MGnify/ENA primary metagenome ERZ1036460 (study PRJEB33795, sample SAMN09464921) | human gut metagenome | host: Homo sapiens | place: USA: Stanford, California | collected 2016-08 | study: EMG produced TPA metagenomics assembly of the...
ATTTCAAGCTGTGGAAGCTCCTGGCTGTTGTCAGAAAGAGCCTCTTCTTCTTCCAGACGTGCAACCTCTGTCTGATCGGAAAAATCCTCAAATATCTCATTTACATCAATTTCCTGAGCATCCGCCTCTTCCTGTTCCAGTGTTTTTTCCTCAGGAATATGTTCTTCTGCCGGTTCTTCCTCCCGGATAACAGAATCTTCTTCCGGCTCAAGATCCGGTACATTTTTGTGTTCTTTTTCAGAAGAACGATCCCGGATCATTTCCTCCTGAAATTCTTCCTCTTCTTTTGTGAAATCCTCTTCTTTCTTTTTACCGTTAAAGATATCCCGGATTCCCTTTGAAATTTTTTCCTGAATACTTTCAGCGTTATTTACATCCCGTTCATCAATACGAACATTCTCAATCACAGGAGAATCTTCATCCATAACAGTGTCATATTGATTTCCGGAATCTGTTTCCCTGGATTCTGCTGACTGATTCATCTGGTCAACCGTTGTCAGATTCGGGATAAACTGTTTCTCATACTGCTCTCTTTCTTTCCCGGTAAGCTGTCCCATGCGATTCTTCAGATCCATTGCCTTAAGCACATAACGGCCTTCACTGAACCAGAGAATAATGTCGTTGCACATTTCCAGGCATTTCTTCATATCGCCTTTCTGGTAATACAGCTTTGCCAGCTCATAGGACCAGCGTTCTGTAAACTCACGCTCCTTATATTCTTCCAGAATACGGATCTGTTCGTCCAGCGATACCTGTTTTGCTTTGCTTATCTTATATTTCAGAATATACCGGGTATTATCATTTGGAGCAACCTCAAGATATTCCTCATAAAACTCTTCTGCTTCCTGAATATCCTGCATTTTCAGAGATACCTCGATCAGCCTGTACAGAATATTTTTGCCGATAGGCGCCCGATGATACGCCAGAAGAAAAATCTCCTTGCTGTCCTGATATCTCTTATTGGCAGCATAAATTTCACCAACCACGCACAGGTTATGAACATTTTTTACTCTGCGCCAGTCAATGCTGTCAACAACCTCCATAGCCTCTTTATATTTTTTCTGGGCTAAAAGGCTTTCAATACGGCTCACTTTTATTCGAAATTCCTCTTTATCCAATATACATTCACCAACTTTCCATAATTAAAACAAGTTTAACATATGCATTTATGCTTGTCAAAGAACTTTCCCCGGAAAAAATAAATTCCGGGGAAAAATTAATTCTGTTTGCTGTTCTTTTGTACCGGATTAAAAACTTCGCCTTTCACAACCCGAAATACTTTATTAATGTGAAACTGATGGTTCACAAAATCATCCAGACCTGTACAGGTGATCAATGTCTGAATATCATGAATACTGTCCAGAAGATACGTCTGACGGCTGCTGTCCAACTCTGAAAGTACATCGTCCAGAAGAAGCACCGGCGTATCTCCGATCTTTTTCTTTACAAGATATATTTCTGAAAGTTTCAAAGACAGAGCGGCTGTCCTCTGCTGTCCCTGAGATCCGTATTTCCTGATGTCAATGCCATTTACCAGAAAACACAGATCATCTCTGTGTGGTCCTGAAGAGGTCATTTTCATCCGGATATCCCTGTCCCTGTTTCTGCAGAGCAGCTCTTCAAAATTCTCTTCCTGTGCGCTTGGTTCATAAATAACCTGAAGAAGCTCTTCACCTCCGGTAAGATTTTTATGAATATCACAGATGATCTCATTCAGCTCTTCAACGAAAGTCTGCCTTTTACGAATCAGCTTTTTTCCATACCGTAGCATCTGGTGATCCCATACGTCCAGAGTATCTTTCAAAGCTGGATTGGCATACATATCCTTCAGAAGACGGTTTCTCTGATTCACAATATGATTATATCCGGCCAGATCAGACAGATAAATCTGATCCAGCTGACACAGCTCCAGATCCAGAAATCTTCTTCTTTCACCAGGACCGTTTTTAATAATATTAAGATCCTCCGGCGAAAAAAATACAAGATTTACAATTCCAAAAAGCTCTCTTGCTTTTTTAACCGGAAGCCCGTTGACTGCAGCTCCTTTTGCCTTGTTTTTCCGAAGATGCATGTCCAGCTTGTAAGAAAGACCATCCTTTTTTACCATCATCCGGATGTGAGCATCCTCCTGACCGAAACGGATCATCTCTCTGTCCTTACTTCCCTTATGAGACTTTGTTGTCCCACAAAGATATACAGATTCCAGAATATTTGTTTTTCCCTGTGCATTATCCCCGTAAAAAATATTTGTTTCCCTGTCAAGATTCAGCTCAAGGGTTTCATAATTCCTGAAATTTTTTAATTGTACAGACTCTATATACATAATCTACCTGATCACTTTTATATCCTGTCCGTTAAAGGAGATCACATCCCCTTCATACACTTTTCTGCCGCGACGTTCGTCAACTTCACCGTTCACTTTAACAAGCCTGTCCTGAATAACAAACTTTGCCTCAACTCCGTCTTCTACAACTCCTGCAAGTTTCAAAGCCTGTCCCAGCTTGATAAATTCATCTCTGATTTTGATTTCCACAATGATCCTCCTTTATCTTGCCTGATTCTGGCTGATATTTACAGGCAGGATCAGATAGGTGTATGTCTCCTCATCATCTCTGATAAAACATGGAGCCTTGGGGTTCATAAGGTACATATGAATATTTTCATCATCAATAACTTTCAAAGCATCGATCAGGAATTTCGGGTTAAATCCGATGAGAATATCCTTTCCTTCTTTCTCAATATCGATCTCTTCATTCATGGATCCCATGGAAGAGTCAATTTTAAGCTCCATTTTATTATCTCTGATGTCAATGACGATTGGTTTTTTATCTCCTTCTCTTACAAGAAGTGTGGCACGGTCAATACAGTTCAGAAATTCTTTTTTATTTACAGACAGCTTGGTATCATAATCACTGGAAAGCATCTGATCAATGCGGAAGTATTCTCCCTCGATCAGTCTGGATACAACCATGGTCTGATCAAACTCAAATAATATATGGTTTTTTGTAAAATAAATGCTTACCTGATCATCAACCTCACCGGAAAGGATTTTGCTGATCTCACTAAGTGTCTTTCCAGGAACGACAATCTTTTTGTCAGAATATTCTCTCTTAAGAGGCATGCGTCTAATGGATATACGATGACCGTCCAGAGACACTATTTTCAGACAATTATCCTTTATCTCAAAAAGTTCACCTGTCATTAACCGGTTATTTTCGTTTACAGCAATAGAAAACAGAGTCTGGCGGATCATTTCTTTTAATGTAAACTGTGAAAGAGTAAGAGATTCATCCCGTTCAATAACAGGAAGGTAGGCAAAATCTTCTCCTGTTTTTCCCGGAATTGTAAATTTTGCTTTTTCACAGGTGATCGTTGCTACATAATTTTCATCTGTATGGATGGTCACGTCATTATCAGGAAGTCTTCTGATGATCTCATAGAAAATTTTTGCATCAAGAGCAACCATTCCTTTTTCAGCAATTGTTCCGTCAACAATTGTTTCAATTCCCAGTTCCATATCATTTGTAGTAAATTTGATCTGGTTTGTTGATGCATCGATCAGAATACATTCCAGAATCGGCATTGTTGTTTTAGAAGGAACAGCTTTCAAAGAGATATTAACGCTTTTTAATAAACTTGTTTTGGAACAGATAATTTTCATGTTGTGTATAACTCCCTTCCTGTTTGAAAATGGCTTTTAAAAAAAATAAATAAGAAAAAATCCGTATTAGCCGCCTTAGGGGCTGTGAATATGTGAAAAAGTCCAAAAAAGCCTTAAAAATCAAGACTTTCAAACTGTATAACTTCGTGTAAAACCCGGGGGTTCATATGTGGATAAAGTAATTATCCCTGTGGATTAATTTTTTTCCTGAGGGTGTCAATGGAATTTTTCAGGTTGTCATTTGTCTGAAGTTCCTTCTCGATTTTCTCAATTCCGTGCATAACAGTGGTGTGATCACGGTTTCCGAGATTTTTTCCAATGGTTTTCAGTGATGTATCAATGATATCCCTGCATAAATACATGGCAATCTGTCTTGGCATAACGATTTTTGAGCTTCTCTTGTTTCCGCAGAGGTCTGCTGTCGTCACATGATAGTGCTCTGCAACCACAGAAATAATATATTCCGGTGTAATTACCTTCTGCTGATCCGGCGAAATGATATCTTTCAGCGCTTTTTCTGCAAGTTCCAGGGTAACTTCCTTTTTTTCAAGCTTGGAACTTGCCATTACTTTATTAAAGGCGCCTTCCAGCTCACGGATATTTGATTTTATATTGGTGGCTATGTATTTTATAACCTCTTCGCTGATATTATAGCCGTCCAGTTCTTCCTTTTTATGAAGAATTGCCATTCGGGTTTCATAATCCGGCAGTGTAATATCTGCGATCAGACCCCACTCAAACCGGGAACGGAAACGTTCTTCCAGAATTTCCATATCTTTCGGAGGTTTATCAGAAGATATGATAATCTGTTTTTTGGCGCTGTGGAGACTGTTGAAGGTATGGAAAAATTCTTCCTGTGTGGACTCTTTTCCTATAATAAACTGGATATCGTCAACAAGAAGAACGTCAATATTCCTGTATTTTTCACGGAATTTGGACATTGCTGAATTATTTCCGTTTCGGATCGTCTCGATCAGTTCATTGGTAAATTCTTCACTTGTTACATAAAGAACCTTACTGTTTTCATTATTGTCAATAATATAATGCGCAATGGAATGCATCAGGTGAGTTTTTCCCAGTCCGGCGCCTCCGTAAATAAAAAGAGGATTATAAGTATCTCCCGGAGATTCCGCAACTGCAAGAGCTGCTGCCTGGGCAAATTTATTGTTGCTTCCTACAATAAAGCTGTCAAAAGTATATTTTGGATTCAGATGAGCTTCCTCACATCTTTGATCGCGAAGAGATTTGGATTCAGACATATTATAGGAAGGAATTTCTTTTTTCGGGACATTTTCCGGAAGAATAAACTGGATTTCACAGCTTTCCATTCCCGTAACCTCGCAGATTGTAACCTGAAGAGGCAGTCTGTATTTTTTATTTACAATATCTAATAGAACACTCTGTTCAGAAGGAACGAGGATCGTGACAACGTTGTCCCTTACCTCGTATACTTTCAAAGGCTTCAGCCATGTATTGAAGGCAACGTTCGCAACATCATATTCAACTTTCACGATTTGAAGGATTTCATCCCATTTTTCTATAACTTTATCCATTTTCACTCTCCCGGTTCCTGGTTTCAGGTGTTTTTTTGTTTATATTAAGTCTGAAAGACATAAATATCCTTATATATATTATAATAAATAAAGGTTTTACGCAATCCTTATTTGAATAATTGTAGTTATACACATTTTTCCACATGTGGATAATGTCAGAGATGTGGAAAATCCCCTTTAAGTTTACATAAAACCGGAAATAGTGGATAAATACCCATGGGGATTGTGTATAACGTTGTCCACGTAAAAATCCTTGTAAAATAAAGGGATTTTTAAATATAATGTGTAAAAATAAGTCGAAAAATGTGGACATTTATCAGGGTATCACCAAAGTTATCCACAAGTTATCCACAAAATGTGGATAACATTACGTAAACTGAAGATTTCCACATATAGATGTTGATTCTAAACAACCGGAAGTAAGAGAAACTTTCAAAGCTTATGATCAGGGGACATTTCTATAAAAATCTTATTTTTAGCTTGACGAACAGGGGGTTTATGAATATAATTGAAATGATGTTCTATGAAAATTTTTAAATTGGATAATAGATAAAGGAGGTGCTTTACCTATGAAAATGACATTTCAGCCAAAGAAGAGATCAAGAGCTAAAGTTCACGGATTCAGAGCCCGCATGAGCACAAAAGGCGGCCGTAAAGTATTAGCTGCAAGAAGATTAAAAGGAAGAAAGCAGTTATCAGCATAAGATCAGACATAAGACCGCAGTATTGTGGTCTTTTCTTCTATACAGGATTATTTCTGTAAGAATAAGAATTGAAGGAGGACCAGATGAAATATTCAGAGTCCTTAAAGAAAAACAAAGATTTTCAGCAGGTTTACAGACATGGAACATCAAAGGCAAATCGGTATCTGGTGATGTACGTACTGGAAAATCAGTACATGAAGAATCGTCTGGGAATATCAGTAAGTAAAAAAGTAGGAAACAGTGTGGTTCGCCACAGAATCACCAGATTGATAAGGGAAAGTTATCGTTTAAATGAACCGTTATTTTGTAACGGCCTGGATATTGTAGTAATTGCCAGAGTATCTGCAAAGGGAAAAAGCTATCAGGAAATAGAAAGCGCCCTGCTGCATCTGGCCGGAAAGCATCATATAGCAGGTGAAAAGAAAAATGAAGAATATTCTGATTAAACTGATACGTCTTTATCAAAAATATTTATCACCGATGAAGAGAACAAAATGCCCTTATATTCCCACATGTTCTCAGTATGGTTTGGAGGCAATCCAAAAATATGGCGCGATTAAGGGTGGATTGCTTGCCCTCTGGAGAATTTTAAGGTGTAACCCTTTTTCTCACGGAGGATATGATCCTGTGCCATAATCAGGAGGAAATGAAAATTGGAATTGATGATTTTAGCTACAAAGAACTCGACGCCAATCATTGGCCAGATCTCAGTTGTCATGGGCTGGATAATGAACGGTATTTACAAATTCCTTGACGGATTGTTCGGAATCCAGAATCTCGGTCTTTGTATCATTATTTTCAGTATTCTGATCTATCTTTTTATGACTCCTCTTCAGATCAAGCAGCAGAAGTTCTCAAAACTGAGTTCAGTTATGCAGCCGGAGCTGATGAAGATTCAGAAAAAGTACAAAAACAAGAAAGATCAGGCTTCTATGCAGAAAATGCAGGAAGAAACCTCAGCAGTTTACCAGAAATATGGAGTATCCCCTACAGGAAGCTGTGTTCAGCTTTTGATCCAGCTGCCGATCCTGTGGTCTCTGTGGCATGTAATCCAGAATATTCCTGCCTATGTTGGCAGTGTAAAAAGTGTTCTTGACGGAGTTGCTTCTCAGATTATCGGTGTCAGCGGATATACCAACATCCTTCAGGATTTTATTACTGATAATAAAATGACCCGTGTAAGACTGATCCTTGACGGTCAGACAGCAACACCAAATTCTGTAATTGACTTTTTGTATGCACTTTCTCCGGGACAGTGGGATAAACTGGCAGATATGAGTCAGTTTGCAGGATTTTCTGATGCGATCAACAGCACAGCCGGGGAAATTTCTCACATGCAGAGTTTCCTGGGACTGAATATTGCAGATATGCCATGGAACTATATTACAGCAGTTGTTGCAGGCGGATCCATTCTTCTTGCAATTGCAGCGCTTCTTATTCCGATCCTTTCCTGGGGAACTCAGGTGCTGAACCTGAAGCTGATGCCTCAGGCGACACCTCAGAATGACGATGGTGCGAATCCGATGGCAAGCTCTATGAAGACCATGAACATGGTAATGCCTCTTATGTCAGCATTTTTCTGTTTCACATTCCCGGTAGGTCTTGGTATTTACTGGATTTCCAGTGCTGTTGTAAGAAGTGTCCAGCAGGTTCTTATTAACCGTCATCTGAACAAGATGGATATTGAAGTTCTGATTAATGAAAACATGAAGAAAATAGAGGAGAAGAGGGCAAAAGCCGGACTTCCGCCTCAGAAGATCACTAATCAGGCACATCAGAGTGTAAAAAATATCAATAAGATAGATAAAGGAAACAGTGGTTCTCCGGAAGCAGAGCGTGCGAAAAAGGTTGAGGAATCCTACAAAAAGGCAGCAGCTGCAAAACCGGACAGTATTACAGCAAAAGCAAATCTGGTAAGAACCTTTGACGAAAGAAATAAGAAGAAATAGGAAGGAACGGAGGGGTTCATCATGAATGAGTATGTTCAGTTTTCTGCAAAAACGAAAAATGAAGCAATTACAAAAGCGTGTATTGAACTGGGCGTATCCAGTGATCAGTTGGACATTCAGGTGATTACTGAGGGAAGTACAGGTTTCTTTGGATTTGGAAGCAAGCCGGCTATCATTAAAGTACGTAAGCTTGAAGTTTCTTCCGAGGAAGCAGAAATCGAAAAAATTGTAGATTCAGTAAAAATTGAATCCTTTAAGGAAGAGAAAAAGGCACCGAAACAGAATTCCAGACCTTCTCACAGGGCAGAAAAGAAGGACGAACCTGCAGTTGAGGTTCATGAGGCAGCAAAGGAAAGACAGCCGAAGCCGGTAAAGGAAAGAACCTTTAAAGAAAAGCCTGTAAGAGAGCCTAAGGAAAAGGTTCAGAAAGAAAGACCTGTAAAACAGTCCAGAGAGATTGAGGTACTTTCTGATCCGGAAGAAATCAAAGAAATCGAAGAGAGAGCGCTTGTATTTCTCAGAGAAGTATTTTCTTCCATGGAACTGGGCGAGGTTCAGATCACTTCAAAATACAATACAAAGGACGGCTGTCTGGAGGTTGATTTTGAGGGTCAGGATATGGGAATCCTGATCGGAAAAAGAGGACAGACCCTTGATTCTCTTCAGTATCTGACAAGTCTTGTTGTGAACAAAGGTAAATCTACCTATATCCGGGTAAAACTGGATACAGAAGATTACCGCAGAAGAAGAAAAGAGACACTGGAAAACCTGGCAAGAGGAATTGCCTACAAGGTAAAGAAAACCAGAAAACCGGTTGTTCTTGAACCAATGAATCCTTATGAAAGAAGAATTATCCATTCTGCTCTTCAGGGAAATAAATTTGTAGAGACTGTCAGTGAAGGTGAAGAGCCTTACCGTCATGTAGTTGTAAAACTGAAAAGATATTAAGATGAGATACATCTGAACAAAAATGTTATTCTGGGTGAAAGCGTGAATAATACGGACTTGACGTAGGCTTTTTCCCGGAGTAACATTTTTTTATATAAAGATTTTTGATAGATATATGGATACACTAATAAAAATGTCAGTGTATATTTTTTATAAACAGGTATGAGAAAGAGATCTATTTTATACCAGAAAACACAGTTTAATTTATGCATACAAACAGGAGGATTGCAGATGGAGACAACGATTGCAGCGATTTCCACAGCAATGAGCGCTTCCGGCATCGGAATCGTCCGAATAAGCGGAGAAGATGCAATGGATGTGATTTCCAGGATCTACCGGTCAAAGAATGGAAAGAAAAATATAAAAGAAGTAAAAAGCCATACCATTCATTACGGATATATCTGTGATGGAGAGGAAACGGTAGATGAAGTTCTGGTAATGGTAATGCGCGGTCCAAAAACATATACAGGAGAAGATACGGTAGAAATTGACTGTCACGGCGGTGTTTTTGCCATGAAGAAGGTTCTGGAAACTGTTCTGAAAAACGGAGCTCAGGTAGCAGAACCGGGAGAGTTTACAAAACGTGCTTTTCTGAACGGGAGGCTGGATCTTTCTCAGGCAGAGGCGGTTATGGATGTGATCCAGGCAAAAAGCGAGATCGCGCTGAAAAGCTCTGTAGAGCAGTTGAAGGGATCAGTTCTCCGGGTGATCCGGGAAATCAGGGCAAAGCTTCTTCATCATATTGCATATATAGAAACTGCCCTGGATGATCCGGAGCATTTTGATCTGGAGGGGTATCCGGACGAACTGATGGAAGTGGTAAAAGAAGAGTCGGAAGAGGTAAAAAGGCTTCTGAAATCTGCGGATGACGGAAAGATGATCCAGGAGGGAATCCGCACCGTTATCCTGGGAAAACCAAATGCAGGAAAATCCTCTCTGTTAAATTTTCTTGTAGGAGAGGATCGGGCAATTGTAACAGAAATTGCAGGAACCACAAGAGATACGCTGGAGGAATATATTTCTCTTCATGGAATCAGTTTAAGGATCATTGATACAGCCGGCATCAGAGAGACAGAAGATATTGTAGAAAAAATTGGTGTGGAAAAGGCCAGACAGATGGCTGAAAAAGCAGACCTGATCCTTTATGTGGTAGATTCTTCAAAGCCCCTTGATAAAAATGATGAAGAGATCATGGAACTGCTTCAGGGAAGAAAAAGCATTATTATTTATAATAAAACAGACCTTACGCCGGTGGTATCTTCTGAAGCTCTGGAAGAAAAAACAGGAAAACAGGTGATACCTGTGTCTGTGGTGGAAGAGACAGGAATTGAAAAGCTGGAAACAGCTATTAAAGAAATGTTTTTCCGTGGGGAAATTTCTTTTAATGATGAAGTTTATATTACAAACGCACGTCATAAGACTGCCCTGGAAGAGGCGGAAAAAAGCCTTAACATGGTTATGCAAAGTATTGAGGCAGGAATGCCGGAGGATTTCTTTTCCATTGATCTGATGGGAGCTTACGAAAGCCTTGGAAAGATTATGGGCGAATCCCTGGGCGAAGATCTGGTAAATGAGATATTCAGCAAGTTCTGTGTAGGAAAGTAGATGGAGGACAGAGGAATGTGCGCAAAAAGGTTGGAAAAAAATTGTGACATTGTTGTTGTGGGGGCTGGACATGCAGGCTGTGAGGCGGCTCTGGCAGCGGCAAGACTTGGATTTGAGACAGTAATGTTTACAGTAAGTGTGGACAGTATTGCTCTTATGCCCTGTAACCCCAACATAGGAGGAAGCTCCAAAGGACATCTGGTACGGGAAGTGGATGCTCTTGGCGGCGAAATGGGGAAAAATATTGACAAAACCTTTATTCAGTCAAAAATGTTGAATAAATCAAAGGGACCCGCAGTTCATTCTCTGAGGGCGCAGGCAGATAAACAGGCCTACAGCAATGAAATGCGTAAAACGTTGGAAAATCAGGATCATCTGACTATAAGACAGGGGGAAGTAACCCGACTTCTCACAGAGGAAAACAGGATTATCGGTGTGGAGCTTTACTCAGGCGCTGTTTATCACTGCCGTGCGGTAATCCTGTGTACAGGAACTTATCTGAAATCCCGCTGCATTTACGGAGATGTCAGTGACTACACAGGACCGAACGGGCTGCAGGCGGCAAATTACCTGACAGATTCTCTGAAAGAGCTTGGGGTGGAAATGTTCCGGTTTAAGACAGGAACACCGGCCCGTATTGCAGGAAATACCATTGATTATTCCAAAATGGAAGAGCAGTTCGGCGATGAGAGAGTGGTACCGTTTTCTTTTTCCACAGATCCGGAAGCTGTACAGATTCCGCAAAAATCCTGCTGGCTGACCTATACAAATGAAAAGACTCATGAGATCATCCGGAGTAATCTGGATCGTTCGCCCCTTTATTCAGGTATGATCGAGGGAACGGGACCAAGATACTGCCCGTCTATTGAGGACAAGGTAGTACGCTTTGCTGATAAAAACCGTCATCAGGTATTTATCGAGCCGGAAGGACTTTATACAAATGAAATGTATGTGGGAGGAATGTCCAGTTCTCTTCCTGAGGATGTTCAGGACGCCATGTATCATTCCGTTCCTGGACTGGAACATGCAAAAATCGTAAAAAATGCCTATGCCATTGAATATGACTGCATCAATCCCCGACAGCTTTATCCTACACTGGAATTTAAAAATATAAAAGGCCTGTTCAGCGCAGGGCAGTTTAACGGAAGCTCCGGATATGAGGAGGCGGCAGCCCAGGGACTGGTTGCAGGTATCAACGCGGCGCTGAAGCTGAAAGGGAAAGAAATGATGGTTCTGGACCGTTCAGAGGCTTACATAGGTGTTCTTATTGATGACCTTGTAACAAAAGAAAATCATGAGCCTTACCGGATGATGACAAGCCGCGCAGAGTACAGGCTGCTTCTCAGACAGGATAATGCTGATCTCAGACTTCGCAGAAAGGGCTATGAAGCCGGTCTGATCGATGAGGAAACCTGGCAGAAAACCCAGGAAAAGGAAAAGGCCATAGACACAGAAATAAAAAGGACCGAACATGTGACCATTGGAGGAACACCTGAGGTTCAGAAGCTCCTTGAGGAAAAAGGAAGCACTCTTCTGAAGTCAGGAACAACACTTGCAGAACTGATCAGAAGACCTGAGCTTACCTATGATGATCTGGCTGCTGTTGATAAGGACAGACCTGAGCTTCCATGGGATGTAAAACAGCAGGTAGAGATCAATCTGAAATATGACGGTTACATTAAACGCCAGATGAAACAGGTGGAACAGTTTAAAAAGCTGGAGGCAAAAAAGATTCCGGAGGATCTTGATTATGAAAAGGTAGGAAGCCTTCGCATTGAGGCAAGACAGAAACTGGAAGCCTACAGACCGGTTTCTATCGGACAGGCATCCAGGATTTCCGGCGTTTCACCGGCAGACGTATCTGTACTGCTTGTATATCTGGAACAGTACAGAAAAGGCAGATCATAAAGCAGATAAGGAGAAAATTATGGCATACGATTTAAGTGTACTGGATCAGGGCTGCCAGGAGATGGGCATTGTCCTGAACGGGGAACAGAGGCAGCAGTTTGTGGATTTTTATGAGTATCTGGTAGAAAAAAACAAGGTGATGAACCTGACAGGGATCACAGAATTTCAGGAGGTGCTTATAAAACATTTTCTGGACAGCCTTGCCTGCGTAAAAGCAGTTGACATAAAAAAAGTAAAACGTATTATGGACGTGGGAACAGGGGCCGGATTTCCGGGAGTTCCCCTGAAGATCGCGTTTCCTCATCTGGAAGCCTGCCTTCTGGATTCTCTCAAAAAAAGGGTGAACTTTCTGGAGGAGACTTTTGATATTTTAAAGCTGACAGATATTACGGCTGTTCACGGAAGAGCAGAAGAATATGCCAGAAACAAGGCCTACAGAGAAAGCTTTGATCTTTGCGTATCGAGAGCAGTTTCCAATCTGGTAACACTTTCTGAATACTGCCTGCCCTATGTAAAGGTTGGCGGAAGCTTTATTTCCTATAAGTCAGGAACTGTTCAGGAAGAGGCAGAGCAGGCAGAAAAAGCAGTAAAAATCCTGGGAGGAAAAATTAAGGATGTGGTTTATTTCAGTCTTCCGGATTCAGAGATCCAGAGATCTCTGGTAGTGATTGAAAAAGTAAAATCCACACCGGGAAAATATCCCCGAAAGGCAGGAACACCTCTGAAGGAACCGCTTGTATAACCGGTTTCACAAAATCATCACACAATTCCCCTACTTTTATCACAACTTTTTCATAGAATATTCATAAGGCGGACAAACACAGAGTCCGCCTTCAATACAGTCAGGGAAAAAGGAGGAGAATTCAGTGATTGAAGTCAGCAATCTGGTCAAACGGTATGGAGACCATACAGCAGTTGACCACCTTTCTTTTCAGATAGAGAAAGGCAAAATTTATGGATTTCTTGGTCCCAACGGCGCAGGAAAATCTACAACAATGAATATGATCACCGGCTATATCGCGTCTACAGAAGGTACAGTAACCATAGACGGACATGATATTCTGGAAGAGCCGGAAAAGGCAAAAAAATGCATCGGTTATCTTCCCGAGCAGCCACCGCTTTATTTCGATATGACCGTTCTGGAATATATGAAATTTGCAGCGGATCTGAAAAAAATCCCAAAAGACAAGAAAAAATCCATGATCGAAGAAGTCATGGATATGGTAAAAATTACAGATATGAAAAACCGTCTGATCAAAAATCTTTCCAAAGGTTATCGTCAGAGGGTGGGGCTTGCCCAGGCAATCCTCGGTTATCCGGAGGTTATCATACTGGATGAGCCAACAGTGGGCCTTGACCCGAAACAGATCATAGAGATCAGAGATCTGATTAAAAGCCTGAAAAAAAAGCATACAGTTATTTTAAGCTCTCATATTCTTTCTGAGGTCAGCGCAGTCTGCGATTATGTACTGATCATTTCTCACGGAAAGCTTGTGGCAAGCGATACTCCTGATAATCTTGGAAAACTGGCAGCAGGCTCCAACAATCTGAATCTTCTGGTAAAAGGAGAAAAGAGCCGTATCCGTCAGCTTCTGGAGGAAATTTCCGGAGTAAAAGAAATTTCCATAGACAAAAAATCAGATCAGGAAGGCTGGAATGTGACTGTTTCCACAGAAGAAAATAAGGATATCCGTGAAGAAGTATTCTTTAAAATGGCAGAAAACCGTTATCCGATCCTGGAAATGCAGTCTCAGAAGATTTCTCTGGAGGAGATTTTCCTTGAACTTACAGAGGATAATAAAAAGGATTCATCTGATACAAATAACCGGATACAGACAGCCAAAGAGGCGGAAGCTGTGATCAGAGAATCAGAAAACAAGACAGAGGAGGCGGATAAACATGACAGCAGTTTATAAAAGAGAGCTGAGAAGCTATCTTACCTCAATGATCGGATATCTGTTTATCTTTTTTATACTTTTACTGACAGGAATCTATTTTTCTGCCTATCAGCTGGATGCTTCGTATCCCAGATTTGAGTATACATTAAGCGCTCTGACCTTTGTATTTCTGATCAGCGTGCCGATTCTTACCATGAGAACGCTGGCAGAGGAACGAAAACAGAAAACAGACCAGCTTCTTCTTACAGCTCCTGTTTCTGTGGGAAAGATTGTTATGGGTAAGTACCTTGCTCTGGTAACCATCTTTGCAATTCCCATGGCGATCATTTGCCTGTATCCTCTGGTAATGTCAAAATTCGGAACCGTATCCTTTGGAACCGCATACACGGGAATCCTTGGATTCTTTCTTCTGGGATGCGCGAACCTTGCCATAGGCGTATTTATTTCCTCCCTTACAGAAAGCCAGGTTATTGCGGCAGTGTTGACCTTTGTATTTCTGTTTGCCTTTTTTATGATGAACGGAATCTCTTCCTTTTTCTCTGAAGGCGCTCTGTCTACCTGCATTACCTTTGGTCTTCTGATACTGGCGGCTTCGATCATTATTTATATAATGATCAAAAACTTCCTGATCTCTGCAGTGATCTGTCTGATCGGAGAAGCTGCCCTTGCAGTAGTTTATGTGGTAAACAGCAGCTTTTTTGCAGGAGGCATCCAGAAAGCCCTTCAGATATTTAACATAAGCGGACATTTTGACAATTTTGCAAATGGAATTTTTGATGTGAACGGAATCGTATACTTCCTTTCTGTCATTGCAGTATGCATGTTTCTTACTGTTCAGTCCATTGTAAAGAGACGCTGGAATTAAGGAGGTGGGAAGAGTGAAATTAAAAGAAAAACTGAAAAAAAAGCAGCCGGAAAAGAAAAATAAAGGAACCTCAGAAAAAAAATCTTTTAAAGAAAAAATAAAATCCAGTTTTAACGGAAAATATATCAAAAACGGTTCCTACAGTATGCTGATCAGTGTAATTTTTATCGTGATCGTACTTGTGATCAATATGATCGTGAATGCTCTGCCGACAAAGTATTCCGAGATAGATGTCAGCGATCAGAAGCTTTTCAGCATTGGAAAACAGACAGAGGATTTCCTTAAAAAACTGGATAAGGATGTAACCATTTATCAGATCGCTCAGAGCGGAGCTGAGGATGAAACAGTAAGCAAGCTTCTGAAAAAATATGAGGAAGCATCTGATCATATTAAAGTAGAAAAGAAAGACCCTGTTGTAAATCCCAAGTTTACTTCAGAATATACAGACGCAGAGGTTTCTCCAAACAGCCTGATCATTGAATGTGGAGAAAGAAGCAAGGTTGTGGATTACGGCGATATTTATGAATCTTCTGTGGATTATAATACTTACAGTTATACTACTACAGGATTTGACGGAGAAGGTCAGATCACCAGTGCCATCTCCTATGTGACCTTAGAAAATCTGCCGATCCTTTATACACTGGACGGACATGGAGAAAAAGATCTGGACGCTTCCATCCGGGAGGATATTGAAAAGGCAAATATTGAGATCCGATCCCTGAACCTTCTTACAGAAGAAAGTGTTCCAGAAGATACTGTCTGCCTGATGATCAATTCGCCGGCAACAGATATTTCCGAGGATGAGAAAAATGCGATTCTTGAATATCTGGAAAACGGCGGAAAAGCAATGATCTTCTCCGATTACACAGAGGAATCCATGGAAAACTTTGATGCTGTTCTGGAAAACTACGGTGTAGAGCGTGTTGACGGAATTGTAATTGAAGGCGACGCACAGCACTATGCAATGCAGATGCCGTATTATGTTGTTCCTGAAGTAAAAAGCGCAGAGCCTGTTTCCGGCTTTGCATCAGAAGGATATTTTGTCCTTGCGCCATATGCACAGGGCATCCGTAAACTGGACAGTGTAAGAGATACTGTGACAATCGACAGTATTCTGACAACCTCTGACAGCGCTTATTCCAAGGTGGATCTGAACAGTGAAACTCTGGAAAAATCAGAAGAAGATATTGCAGGACCTTTTGATCTGGGAGTAAGTATTACAGAAACGCTCGAAGATGACAAACAGACACAGATTATTTATTATTCTACAGCAAACCTTATGGACAGTCAGATCAACAGCGCAGTGGCAGGAGGAAATGAACAGCTGATCATGGAATCCCTGAACTGGATGTGCAGCTCGGATGAGGCAGAGACGGTTTCTATTCCATCCAAGAGCCTGCAGGTAACAGCTCTCACACCTACTGCTTATGACGTCAGCTTCTGGAAAATCTGTACAATGGGTCTGATTCCGGGAGTATTCCTTGTAATTGGATTCTGTGTATGGCTGAAAAGGAGAAAAGCATAATGAAAAGCAAGACAGTAAAACTGATTTCCGGAGTTGCTGTACTGGCCGTTCTTTCCGGAACCTACATAGGAGTTACCTCCTATGTGGATTCTCAGGAAGAAAAAGAAGCTGAGGCAGCAGATACCAGTGTCAGTGTTGTAGAAATGGATTCGGAAAAAATTACTTCTGTTTCATTTACTGATACGGAGGGCGCAGAAGAGGTTTTTGAGAAGGACGGAGATAACTGGGTAAAAAAAGACGAGCCAGATTTTCCGGTAAGTCAGGATACCCTTGACGGCGCGGTAAATGCTCTCACAGCGCTGTCAGCAGACCAGAAGCTTGAAGATCCTGAGGATCTCAGCGAATATGATCTGGACAAACCTCAGAACCAGATCACTCTCACGGAAGAGGATGGAAACAGGACTGTTCTTCAGGTGGGAATGAAAAATGAATCTTCCGGTCAGTATTATATGAAAAAATCAGAGGATGACAAAAATGTTTATCTTGTTTCCGCAGTATCTCTGGATCCGTTTATGGGAACTGCCTATGAGTTTGCAGAGGTAGAGAATTTCCCGGCAGTAACCTCAGCAACCATTAAAGATGTAAAAGTGGAAAAAGAAAATGGTTATCAGCTTTCTCAGGACGATGACAGCCTGTACTGGTATGTTTCTGACGGAAAAACCTCTGAGCAGGCAGATACTTCAAAGGTGGGAACAGTAACCTCTGCCATAGGTTCCCTTACCTATGGAGACTTTGTAGATTATAACTGCACAGATCAGGCCAAATACGGCTTTGATGACCCGTATGCAATAATCACTGCAACTTATCTGACAGAAGAGGATACAGAGGAAGATACGGACGCTACAGAGGCATCTGAGGGTAAAGATAAGGTAGAGACAGCATCAGAGGCGGAAGAAACCGGTGCGGATGCATCTGAGGAAGACAGTACAGAGGATTCAGATACAGCTTCCGGAGAAAAGGAAGAAGCAGAAGAGCCGGGAACGGACGTATCAGAGGATGACAATGCAGAGGACTCAGGGGAATCCGAAGAAATACCTCAGGTGGAAAAGCAGCTTGTGATTTATGTAGGAGATGAGACGGACGGAAACCGCTATGTAAAAGTCAATGACAGCAAACAGGTGTATACGATTCCTGAAACTTCTCTGACAGATATTACAGATCAGAATGTTTCTGATTTCTACAGCCTGACAGTCAATTACCTGACAGTCAATAATCTGGACAGCCTTGAAGTTCAGTCTGAGGACGGAACTCATACCGTTCAGGTTACAAGAGAAACAGTAAAAAATATAGAAGATAATACGGAAGATAATGCCGGATCCGAGAAAGAAGAGGGTTCCGGAGACACCGGGGAAGCTGTTGCAGATACAGATAAAGAAAATGAAGATGCAGCAGAAAATACTTCTGATGAAAAAACAGAGACTGAAGAAGAGAAAACAATTTCCTACGCTCTTGACGGAAAGGAAATTGAGGAAACAGTATTTACTACTTTCTATAACAAACTGATTAATATGGCAGGTCAGGAACGTCTCACTGAGGAATATACTCCGGATAAGCCTGCTGCCTTTACCTTTGGCTTTACGGATACAGAGGGCCAGAAAACAACAGTAAGCTATTATGAGTACGACGCCAGCTTTTATGCAGCAGTGACAGGAGATAAGGTTTATCTTGTAAACAAAATGGATGTGCGTGATCTCACAGAAGCATATCAGGAAATGCTGAATACAGATTCTTCTGAAGAAAGCCAAGAAGCATCCTGACCTGTAAAATTACTGGTTATGATTACAGAATGCGGAATGCCCCCGGAAATTAATTTCCGGGGGCATTCTCTGTACAGACAGCTGTATGGAAAAACAGCTGCAGGATCATATACAATTCAGTTGTCAGTATGTTACAGGAAAATCCCGATCTGTTCCAGGAATTTTTCCGGGTCTTCCACATGGGGAAGATGCCTGGTATGAGGAATCGTAACAGATTCCACAGAAGAATTGATGCTTCGATAGCTGTCTACAACAGCAGCTCCGTTATTTTCAGCTTCGCCTTCAATAATAAAAATACTGTTGTCAATGGACTTTAATGCAGGCAGGATATTAATGTTCATAAAGCGGGAAGCTTTGCTGGCATAGGCTGCCTTTGCCTGACATCCGCCTCTGTGAGCAGCTTCATAATAAGCATCAAGAAGATTCTGATCCATATGGAAGGGATCAAAAACCATGTTTTCAATAAAAAAGTCCGAAGTATTTACTCTGGAAACAATAATGTGATAAACAAGAGTTCCAAATACAGGGATTTCCAGGAAATATTTCAGCAGACGGTCTTTTCTGGACGGCATTTGTGTCAGGTTGCCGGGGGCAGGCGGATTCACAAGAATCAGTCTGTTGAAAAGATTTTTTTCATTGCGGCAGGCCATAACGGCAAAGGAGCCGGAAAAACCGCTTGTGATCACATCTGTTTTTTCTCCGATCACATTTCTGATAAAGTCGCAGATTACCTGTACATAGACGAAATTTGTATAGGTCACTCCCGGCTTTTCAGAGCGTCCGCATCCCAGAAGGTCAATAGTGTATACCGTATGTTCCATGGCAAGCTCTTCTTCGATTCTGTTCCATTCATAGCCGCAGGCTCCGGGAAGCATATCATGGATAAGGAGAACAGGACTTCCGCTTCCTTTTTTTGTATAAAAAATTTCTCCAAAATGCCATTTATAATAGTTACGTCTGTTGGAATCAAGCATTTCCTTCAGAGATGCAGATGCGGCAATGATCTTGTTTGCAATGTGGATGATGGCTGTTGCGGAGGAGAACAGCACTACAAATGTGGTTAGACGGTTCTTGTTTTTCTTCATATGAGACCTCCTTTTCACGTGATCTGACTGCAATTATTATACGCCAAAATAATGCGTTTTACAATGCTATAAAAGAGAAAGAAGTTTTTCTACATCCTCTCCGGAAGTTGCCCAGCTTGTGGCAAATCGAATGACGGTATGTGTATCGTCAGCCTTTTCCCAGAAACTGTATACAACATCATTTTTCAGCTCTTCCAGTCTGCTGTTTTCCATAACCAGAAAAAGCTGATTGGTGGGAGAACTGTTATAAAAGGTATATCCTTTTTGACGAAGTCCTTCCCTCAGAAGAGCTGCTGTTTCAATGGCATTTCTGCCGGTTTCCTTATAAAGATCATCTGAAAAAAGAGCATCAAACTGTACGCCGCAGAGCCTTCCCTTTGCAAGAAGAGCGCCGTGCTGCTTGATCTGAGTAAGAAAATGTGCAGGAGTATTATTTTTTGTAAAAACAACAGCTTCTCCGCACAGAGCGCCGGCTTTGGTACCGCCGATGTAAAAAATATCGCACAGATCAGCAATATCAGGAAGCGACAGTTCATTTTGCGGGCAGGCGAGACCGGTAATGAGACGGGCGCCGTCCATATAGAGAGGAAGCTTAAACCGGCGGCATACCTGAGAAAGTTCTTTCAGTTCATCCTTTGTGTAAAGAGTTCCGTATTCAGTAGGATGAGAAATATATACCATTCCCGGAAAAACCATGTGCTCATGGCTGTCATCTCCCAGAAAAGTCTCCATATAGTCTTTCAGTTCCCGGGCGCAGAGCTTTCCGTCATGCTGGGGCAGGGTGAGAACCTTGTGGCCTGTAAATTCAATGGCGCCGGCTTCGTGAACACTTACATGGCCTGTCTCAGCAGCAATCACGCCCTCATAGCTTTTAAGCACAGAGTCGATTACAGTCTGGTTTGTCTGAGTTCCTCCCACCAGAAAATAAACTTCGGCTTCCGGGCATTTACACAGATCCCGGATTTTATTTTTGGCAAGATCTGTGTAGCGGTCAGAGCCATAGCCGGATAAATGTTCCATATTTGTATCCATAAGCCTCTGAAGAATTTTGGGATGAGCACCTTCGGAGTAATCGTTTTCAAAGTATAACATAGATAAGCCTCACTTTCCTTTGTGTGTTAAAATCAGATTGCCGCAGGCAGTCTGAAATAAGATTTGCTGTTCGCTACGAAACAGTTTATCACGAATTGAAAAGTGGTACAATATGGGCTTTCTTGAGTTTCCGCAGTTTTATCCACAGTCACCTGTTTTGTAATATATCATTATA
>ERZ1036460.271-NODE-271-length-20488-cov-10.771840_pt1 | contig 20488 bp, 14 predicted proteins | sample MGYA00514229_ERZ1036460 | MGnify/ENA primary metagenome ERZ1036460 (study PRJEB33795, sample SAMN09464921) | human gut metagenome | host: Homo sapiens | place: USA: Stanford, California | collected 2016-08 | study: EMG produced TPA metagenomics assembly of the...
TTTGTTCCGTTTACGATATCCGCTATATTTTACCTAAAAATTGAAAAGCTCGTGAATTAGATACTTAAATTTGAGAAAAACTCCATTTAAGACTAAAAAAGTTGCAAAAATAGCGTTAAATATCTTTTTAAAAAGGAATTTAGTTAAATTTAAATTTGTTTTAAGTGTTTAGAAACTAAAAAATATGTAAGATAACTCCAGGAGAAAAATATATGAAAAAATTACCTATAGTTTTAGTTTTATCTGGGGTTATTGTAAGTGGATTAATTACTTCGTGTGGAACAAGTAACAATGATAATAATATAGATACCACAAAAGAATTTAATATTAATTTTATTGTTGATGAAGAGAATTATTACACATTAAAAACAAAAGGAAATGAAGTTATTACTTTACCTAGTGAGCCAACTAAAGAAGGTTACGAATTTGATGGATGGTATTTAACTAAAGAATATAATGAAGAATTTTTAGCTACTTCGTTAGAAAATAAACCACTTGAAAGTAATTTAAATGTATATGCTAAGTTTGATGAAATAATTGAATGGACACCTCTAAAAAAGATGATTAATTTCTATGTTGATGAAAATGTATATCATCAAATTTTAACGTTAGGTAATGAAAAATTATCTTTACCAAGTGCACCAACTAAAGAAGGATACAAATTTGATAACTGGTATTTAGATAATACTTATCAAGAAGTTTTTGATATAAGTTACTACGAAAATCATGAATTAACTGATTCGATTGATGTCTATGCTAAGTTTTTTAAAGAGATTGATGCGGTTCCAATTAAGAAAACCATCACTTTCTACGTTGATGGAAAAATATATCATCAAATCTTAACTAATGGATATGAACGTTTATCTCTTCCTGAAGCTCCTAAAAAAGAAGGATTTACTTTTATTAACCGGTATAAAGATACAAACTTTAAAGATGAATTTAATATTGGTTATTATTCATGGAATGAATTAACTGATTCTATTGAAGTATATGCAAGATTTGATATTAATTTATTTAAAGTTGATTTTGTAACTAATGGAGGTACACCAGTTACTTCAATTAGTACAAATCTTATCCAAAAAGAACCTCTTACAACTAAGGAAGGATATTCTTTTAATGGATGGTATAAAGAGGAAACTTTAATTAATAAAGTCAGTTTCCCATTAGATGTAACAAGTGATTTAACTTTATATGCAGGGTGGGTAAAAGACGAAGCTGAAATTAAACCTTTTGAAATTAATGAGAAAGGCATTATTACTAAAATTAATGACACAACATTAAAGGTAATAGATATTCCAAATAATATCGATGGAATCGATGTTTTAGAACTTGATAATGAATTATTTTCTAATAATAAAGTAGTTGAAGAAGTCATTCTTCCTGAAACATTAACTTATATCGGATATGCAACTTTTAAAGGAGCAACATCTTTAAGGAAAGTAGAAGTTAAAGGAAATATTAAAGTTATTACATCTTCTTGTTTTGAAAATTGCACATCTTTAAAAGAAGTCATTCTTCCTAATTCGATTAAAAATATTAATGCTAATAGTTTTACTAATACAGCTTTAACTTCATTTGTTGCGCCAACCAGTTTAGAAACGATCGGCAATGAAGCTTTTAAAAATGTAAAAGCTTTAATTAATTTAAATTTAGGCAATGTTAAAAAGTTATATAGAGCTTCGTTTGAAGGATGTGATTCATTAAAAGAAGTTGTTTTGCCTGATTCATTAATTGATTTAAATGAAGACTTTGTTTTCTTTAATTGTAAGAATTTAGAAAAAGTAACAATGCCTAAAAAAGCAGTTTCAGTAACACACACTCTTTTTAATGACACAAAGTTATTTTTAGATCAATCTAATTGGACTAATAATGCTTTATATGTTGATAATTATTTAATCAAAGTTGATGACAAATATAGTTCATCCATTTTTAAAACTAATGAAGCTACGAAAGTTATTGCTGGAGGAGCAATAAATGATGTAATTGAAGAAGTTACTTTAAATGAAGGACTTGAAGTTATTAGTAAAAATGCTTTTTATACAAAATCTAAAGTTAAGAAAGTAAATATTCCTAGTAGCGTTAGAAAAATCGGATATTTTGCATTCACAGGAACAGCAATATATAAAAATCAATTCAATGTTTATAAAGATGCAATCTATTTAGGCAACTGGTTAATAGGTATAAATAGCGCAATTACTAACAAAAATAATATTAAAAATTTAGTTATTAAAGAAGGTACAATCGGTATAAGCGATGGTGAACATTTAAACTACTCAACAAGAGGTTTAATGGAAACATTAACATTAAATAAGGAACTTCTTTATATTGGTGAAAGTGCATTTAAAAATACGAAAATTACCGATGTAAAGTTCCCAAGTCGATTAAAACGTATTGAATCAAATGCTTTTTATGGGACAAACATTAAAGAAGTTATTTTAAGTAATTCTACAATTGTAGATGAAAAAGCATTTAGTGATGATACGATTATTAATCGAATCTAAAAATCTTTATTTTGATGACGATTCGCTAAGTGCTATTTAGTGTGTTCTCAATTAGGTCTATTGACAAATTTTGCAATTATTGCAAAAAATGTCAATAGAGGCTGATGTATGATTAATAGAGATAAATACTTAAATGAATTGATTAAACGAATGAATAATGGGCTTATTAAAGTAATCACTGGGTTAAGAAGATGTGGCAAGTCCTATCTTTTAAACGAGATTTTTTACAAGTATTTAATTTCCATAAACGTCAAAAAAGATCATATCATCATGATTTCTTTAGAAGATTTAGAAAATAGAAAATATAAAGATCTATATTTGTTAAACGAGTATGTAAAAAGTTTAATTCGCGAAGATGGGATGTATTATATAATGATTGATGAAATTCAAGAAGTGAATGAATTTGTGCCTTTACTTAACACATGGATTAAAAATAAACAAATGGATGTATATGTAACTGGATCTAATTCTAGATTTTTGTCAAAAGATATCATTACTGAGTTTAGAGGAAGAGGTGATATCGTTCATTTATTCCTTTTATCATTTAAAGAATTTTATGATTATAGACAAGGAAACTTTGATGAAGTATTAGATGAATTTTTATATTTTGGTGGAATGCCTTTTATCTTAAAAAGAGAAGATAAATTAATGAAAATAAATTATCTAAAAGATTTGTACTAAGAAATATATCTAAAAGACATTAAAGAAAGATATAAAATTCATAACGACTCCCTGCTAGTTGAATTGCTATGTATTTTAGCATCTTTGGTTGGCTCATTAACTAATCCAACAAAGCTAGAGCATACTTTTAATAGCGTTAAAAAAGTATCAGTTTCAAGAAATACTATTAATTCATATTTAGAAATTTTAGAAGATTCGTATCTCATTAAAAAATCATTAAGATATGACATCAAAGGAAAAAAATATATTAATTCGCTCAATAAAATTTATTTTACTGATTTAGGCCTTAGAAATGCTTTATTAAACTTCCACGAGTTTGAAATACCTCATCTAATGGAAAATTTAATATTTAATGAGTTAAGTATTCGAGGTTATGCGCTTGATATTGGCATTGTTGAAAGTTATATTAAAAACGAAAAAATAACAACGTAAGAACTCAAATAGAAATTGATTTCATAGCTTCTAGAGGAGACACTAAGTATTAGATTCAATCCGCTTTTAATGTTTTTGATGAAGCTAAACTAATTCAAGAAATTAAACCATTTACTAAAGTTAACGATTCTTTTAAAAAAATATTAATTGTTAGAGAAAATATTTCTCCTAGGGTTGATGAAAACGGAATCATAATGATTTCTTTAAAAGACTTTTTGCTCGATGAAAATATATTGGAAAAGTGCTAGTTTTTTAATTCAAACAATTATTACGCGTGTTCAAATATAAAAAATACATTAAAAAACTCATTAAGCGAATTATGTGCCTAATGAGTTTTTGAACAAGTGATGATCTTAACCTAGAACGTAACTAAAGCTAGCTGCTGTTCCGCTTACTGTAACCATTGTCCAGATAAGAGCGTTAATCAATGAGCCTAAGTAAACATTACCTGTTTTCTTATAGAGTTCTCTTGAGATGATTGTTGCAAAGATAAGGATTGGCAGAATTGGGAATAAAACAATATATCCAAGTGCCATACTGCCTTGCCATAAAACACCAGTTGATTTGAATGTTGCGTATTGAATTGTAATAACTAAAGCAATACCGAAGATATTGAAGAATGCGTTAATAGCAATTGTTGCCCATTCAGGTAAATTCTTAACTCTATATGTTTGGTTAGCAACACCGCTAAGTAAATAGAATCCGAAGAAGAATACGAAGTATCTTAATGTGGTTGGAATTAACTCAGGGACGTTAAATACTTTAAATGCTAATGTCCAAAGTCTAAAGTCTACAGTGAAGATGGACCAGTTAATAAAAACGATTAAGAATAAGCCAACAACGATGATTAAGGCTAAAAGTATAGTTTTTGCAACGTTTTTAAAACTTGAAATGTGTAAAACATCAAATGGTGAATGGATTGCTTCGTGTTCAATTCCTTTTTTGTTCAAGAAGAATGAAGTTGCTTTTTTGCTTTCGTAGACTAAGAAGACTACAGCAAAAGCGAATAAGCCACAAACTAAACTCCATAATGCTACCCAGTTAGTTGTATCTTGCGGATATAATTGAGTGTTAGGGAACCATCTATCTCCTAGATCGGTTGCAAACCATTCAATTACAAATCCTGAGAAGATAGTACAAACTACTCCAGGTAATAAATAAATTAAATAGTCGTACCATTTTTTAAGTGAAACATCATTTCTACTAACTAACTCAGGAGTAATTTCTTCGTTCATTAATTTGATTGTTCCGTCTTCTTCAACGACTTTTTTAGTTCTTGTTTTTAATGACTTGAAGATAGGAGCAGCAAGTAATAATGAAACACTTGGGAAAATTAAACTAAGTAAGCTTAACATTCCAATGAATGAGAAGATTTCTTTTATCCACCAAATTTGATTTCCTGTTCCGATGACGCCTTGAATTGAAGGTGTGCCGAATGCAGAATAGAAGAAATCAATTACGTATCCTGTTGAAGGAATTGACCAGTGGTTTAATGGGTGAATTTCATCAGCTTCATAAATGACTCTAAATGGTGATGAAATTTTTTCACCTAATTTGTTTTCTACGATTTGACCGTTTACGTAATGCTTTCCATTTTCAATATTTATTTTTTGTCCAGCTACTATAGGAGCTTTAACAAATTTTGCAGCGTCTTGAGAATGTAAATATTCTCTGCTGATTGTTGGCTTTCCGTTTTCATCTTTCGAGTTAAAGAAGAATTCATCATCTTTAGCTTTTAAAATGCCTACTGAAGTATTTGGAGAAGCTGTTATAAAAGTTGACCAACCTTGAATTAATCCAGCTTTGATTATATTAGGACCTGTTGAAGATTTTACTTTAGTTTTCCCATCTTCTAATGTTATATCGATAGGCATACTGTCAGTCATTAATGCCATTGCAGTTGTATATCCACCCATTGAGTGGCCACTAATGCCGATTTGGTTTTTATCAACGAAATCTAAATTGTACAAGTATTTTGCTGATTCATATAAACCTCTAGTTGCCATCATAGCATTTTGAGAGCCTGTGTTTTCAAAGTTGCCATGACCTTCTCTATCGACTGTTAAAACGACAAATCCACGTCTTGCTAATTCAATAGCGAATGGTAATTGAAGTTCACGGTTATTTAAATAACCATGAGTTAAAACGATGCCTGGTAATTTATTATCTTTTGAAGCTTGCTTTGGAACGAATAGAATACCGCTTTTTACTTCGCCTTTGATTGCTGCTGTACCAGTTAATTCAGTGGTTGTTTCACCTTCTTTTTGTACATGCTTTAAAGTAATTGTTCCAGTATTTGTTTCGTTTCTAAGGTCACTTACTTTAATTTGACCACCCTTGTTTTGAAGAAGTGATCCAGTTAAACTTGTCACAAAAATCGTAATTATGCCTATGATGAACCATAGGAGAGATTTTTTGTGAGCAGACCAAAAATTTTTCATTGTGTTCCTCTCATATATTTCTTTACATGCTTAAAAAACATCCTCCTTTCTCCTATTGTTGGCATATAAAGAATTGAATTTATATCTATAAGGTATCACAAAAACGACACCTAATAAAGTACATATTTGTGATTATCGGATAAAATCCCGTTTTAAATTTAGGTAATTATTTGAAAAAAATATCGATTGAATCGATGGTTTTTTGAAGTGGTAACAAATAATTAAAATATGAAATTACAACTATTGAAGAAAATGATGGAAGAATCATTAAATATAATTATTTATATGTTTTTACGGAATTGAAGTATTTTTTCATTTTGATTCCTTATAGAAATTAAATGTAAATTAAGAGTAATAATAGGATTAGATGCTATAATTATTACTATGGAAATGATTAAGAATAAACGTTTTGATGAAGAAAGAGCACTTTATGCGTTAAGCGATACAAAGCTTGAAAGTGTTTCTTTCAAAGGACCTCTTGATGGCGAAAGTGCATTAAAAGAAACGAGCGATTTAGAACTTGAAAAAGTATATTTTGATTTACGCTATCCACTATGGCATTCTAGAAATATTACAATGAATGATTCAGCAATGACAGTTAACTGTAGAGCTGCTGTATGGTATTCAGAGAACATAAAAATCATTGAATCCAAATTACTCGGAATTAAAGTTATTAGAGAATGTGAAAATATTGATATTAGCGATTCTACAATTGTTTCACCTGAATTAGGCTGGAAAAGTAAAAATATTGTTATTAAAAATTCAAATGTTGAAAGTGAATATGCTTTCTTTGAATCGGAAAATATCACAGTTGATAGATTACAGTTTAAAGGTAAATACTCCTTTCAATATGTCGAAAATGGAATTATTTCAAATTCCATTTTTAAAACAAAAGATGCTTTTTGGCATGCTAATAATCTAACAATTAAAGATTCTGTTATTGAAGGTGAATATTTAGCATGGTATTCTTCAAACTTAACTTTTATTAATTGCAAAATTATTGGCACTCAACCATTTTGCTATTGTAAAAATTTAAAATTAATTGATTGTGAAATGATTGATACTGATTTATCTTTTGAATATTCTGAAGTTGATGCTGTCGTCAAAGGCTCGATTTTATCGATTAAAAATCCAAAAAGCGGAAAAATCATTGCCGATAAAATTGACGATATTATTTTAACGAATGATTCGAAAATTAAATCAGAATGTGAAATTTATATAAATAACATAAAGTAAGTTTTAATTAAGTAATCCATATGAAAAAAGTTTTAGTGATCGGAGAAATTTTAGTCGATTCATTTAATGATAAAACTAATAATTTAAACATTAAAAAGGTAGGCGGAGCACCATTCAATGTAGCTTATAATTTATCTTCGTTAGGCGATGAAGTTACTTTCATCGGACAAGTTGGAGATGATGAAAATGGTGAATTTATTTTGTCTAATATTAATAAAAACTCTTCCTTAAAAATAGAAATTGAAAAACTTAAAGGAATTAAAACAACGGTTGCTAAAGTTATTTCAAACGGTGAATCCGTTGAATATTTTTTTGAAAGAGAAAATACAAGTGACTATCAATTTGACTTTGATAAGTTGTTTGCTCTTGACTACTCGGAATATGACTTAGTTCACTTTGGCAGTTTAATGCTAAGTGTTGATGATGTTTATGAAAAAATATTAAAACTTATAAAAATCATCAAAAAAGCCACAGTAAAGATCTCTTTTGATGTCAATTTAAGAGCAGATATATTTAAATCCAACGACATCGCTTTGAAGAAAAATCAAAATTTACTCGATTACATCGATGTTTTAAAGACATCAAAAGATGAAATTATGTGGTTAGCTTCTTTAAAAACTATTAAAGAAATAAACGATAAAATTGACACATCTAACAAGTATTTATTTATAACTGATGGATCAAAAGGAGCTTATCTTCTTAAAGATAACAAAATAATTTTTAAGGAAATTTATAAAACAGATTCTATTGATTTTGTTGGCTGCGGAGACTCCTTTTTTGCTGGCGCACTTCATGAAATTTTAAAGAAAGCCTCTCCAGAAGCAATATTAAGTTTTGCTAATGCTACAGGAAGTTTAACAACTAAAGTTAAAGGAGCGCTTGGTGGATATCAAAACGAAAACGAAGTAATTAATTTTATTAAAAGTTATTAATTTTCGAACAATAATTTTTCTTAGAATTTAAAAAGTAACGACTATATCAGTGTTTTGACGACACTGATATTTTTCATAAGATAGTATTTGAATAGTTTAAAATAAAGTAACATTTGTTTATAAAACAACTAATATATATTAAAATATATCTAGTGAGGACATATGATTAAGGAAGAAAAGATAGGATTATTTATTGGTAGATTCGAACCTCTTACAATTGGACATTGTTCGATTATTAATGGTGCTTTAAATAAAGTGGATAAGCTAATTGTAGCTTTAGGAAGTTCACAAGCTAAAAGTTCTATTAAAAATCCTTATTCAGCAACTCTAAGAACATTAATGCTTACTAAGGTTTATGAAAAAGAGATATTAAATGGAAAACTTATTATCGCATTAATACCAGATCGTGATCATCCTAAAGATGATGAAGAATGGGGTAAATACTTATTAGAAAATGTTTCTAGACAAACTGGGTATAAAGTTAATGTAATTTTTGAAGGTAGTGAAGTTGTTAGAAATTATTGGTTTAATGAATCTGTAACGCGAGAAGTTATTGATAAAAATATTATTCCAATTAGTGCGACCCAAGTTAGAGAATTTATTATTAATAACGATTTTGAAAATTATAAAAAATATGTGCCTCAAGAACTCGCTAGTAAAGAGTTCTTTGATATATTGAAAAATGTTTTAGACAAGGTAAATGAAAATGAGAGATAGTACAAAATATTTGATTGAGTGGGCTAGAAATTATTTTGAAACAAATAATGTAAAATATGCCGTTATTGGATTAAGTGGCGGAAAAGATTCAACAATTACAGCTGCAATTTTAAAAGAAGCTTTAGGAAGCGATAGAGTTGTTGGTGTTCAAATGCCAAATGGTATACAAAAAGATATAGATGATTCAACTAGAGTCATGGATTTTTTAGGATTACCAAAAGAAAACAGATTTTTAGTAAATATTAATGATGCATATAATGCATTACTTAAATCGACTTTTAATACAACTGAAGGTTTATCAACTGTAATTACAACTAATCTTCCTGCTAGACTTAGAATGGCAACTTTATATAACATTGCCGCTTTTAAAGGAAGTGCAAGAGTTGTTTCAACAAGTAATGCTAGCGAAGTTTATGTTGGGTATATGACAAAGTTTGGTGATGCAGGTGATTTAGGGTTACTTGCTAATTTAACTGTAACTGAAGTATTAAAAATTGGTGATGATTTAGGTTTGCCAAAAGATTTAGTGCATAAAGCACCAAGTGATGGAATGAGTGGAAAAACCGATGAAGATAATTTAGGTTTTAAATATAGTGACTTAGATGCTTATATTTTAAAAGGAAAAGAACCTGATGAAGAATCATTAAAGAAAATTAAAAGAAGATATGAAGTTAACCTCCATAAGCATTCACCAATGCCTTCTCCGGTTTTACCAAAAGAATTAAAAAAGGAACTAGAAAGAGAATAAAATGAAATTTGAACCGATTATTATCAGCTTACTTGATACTGATTTATATAAATTTAATATGAATCAAGTTATCTTTCATTATCATACAAATTTAGTTGGTGAATATGTTTTTAAATGTAGAAATGAAGATGTTAAATTCACTAAAGAAATGCTAGATGAAATCAATGAGCAAATTGATCATCTTTGTACACTTAGATTTAAAGAAAAAGAGCTTAACTATCTTCGCTCAATTCGTTATTTAAAAAATGACTACATTGAATTTTTACGTTTATGGCATCCTTTAAGAAATTATGTAACAACTGGATTAGAGGAAGATGGAACACTTTTAATTAAAGTAGATGGTCCACTTTTTAGTGCAATGCAATTTGAGATTTATTTACTTTCTATTGTTAATGAAGTCTACTTTAGAAGTAAATACAATTATGATGAATTAGTCGAAAGTGCTAGAGAAAAACTCGATAAAAAACTTAAAAAGTTTGAAAATCACGAATATAATTTCACTTTTAGTGAATTTGGTACTAGACGTAGACTTAGTAGAATGTGGCAAGAAGAAGTAATTAAACGCTTATATGAAAGTAAAATTAGTAACGCTACAAGTAATGTCTACTTTGCTTATAAATATAATTTAGTTCCTGTCGGAACTTATGCTCATGAATTTGTTCAAATGTATCAAGGAATTCCTTCAATTCCGTTAGCTTATACAAACAAAGCAGCTTTAAAAGACTGGTTTAAAGAATATAATGGCGACAATGGAATTGCTTTAACGGATACAATTACAACTGATTTATTCTTAAAAGATTTTGATTTACTTGAAGCAAGTGTTTATAAAGGAGTACGCCATGATTCAGGAGATCCTTACGCTTGGGGAGAAAAAATTATCGCTCACTATAACGAATTAGGAATTAATCCTAAAGATAAAGTCCTTCTTTTTAGCGACAGTTTAAATTTTGATAAAGCTCAAAAATTATATGACTACTTTAAAAATAGATGCTTACCAAGATTTGGAATTGGTACTTTTGTTACAAACGACACATCGGTTGAACCATTAAATATTGTAATTAAACTTCAATATGTTAATGGAAGAGCGGTTGCTAAATTGAGTGATGTTTTAACTAAGGCCATGTGCCAAGATGATGACTATTTAACTTATTTACATAACGCAGTTAAATGGAGACTTGAGCATGAACACAACTAAAATATATATCGCAATTGATTTACAAAACGATTTCATTGATGGAGTTTTTGGAACTAATGAAGCTAAAGCAATAGTTGCTCCATGCATCAAATTTTTAGCTTCTTTAAATAGAGATGATTTAGTAATTTTTACTCAAGATACTCATCGAAAAGATGAAGAAACTTTAGAAAAAACTTTATTACCAGCACACTGTTTAATTTCTAGTAATGGATGGGAAATAAACCAAGAAATTTTTGATGCTAAAAAAGGTAAAAAGGAAATTCAATTAAAACCTACATTTGGCTCATCTGAACTTGTAGATGTCCTAAAAAACAAATTTAAAGAAAATAATCTTAAAGAGGAAGAAGTTGAGTTTATTCTTTTTGGATTATGTACTGATATTTGCGTTATCTCTAATGCTTTAACGCTTAGAAGTAATTTTTTAAATACTAAAATTAGTGTTATTGAATCGCTTTCAGCAGGTACAAGTAAAATGAATCATGATGCTGCTTTAAAAGTTTTAAGAGCAAATTTGATTGATATCATATAATTTATATTGCAAATATTCTAATTAGATTGCGTTTCTTCTAATATTAATATTTTTACTAAGAAATTTTGAAAAAAATCATTAGTCAATCTTTTGTGTTTGGTGAAAAGGAGTTAAATCCAATTCATTAGATACTTAAAGTTAGATACTTTGCGTCCTTCAAAGTATAATACTTATAGTATGAATAGTTCGATAGACTTAGTTATTGCTACCTATCAAGATGGATTAAAAGTTAAAGAGTTAACTTATTCATTTCTTGATATTGTTTCATTTGATCTATTAGCATCATTTGAAGCTAACTTTTCTTATACTTTATTAAATCAATCTTGCGACCTCATAACTGTCTTTTCGGATGATAAAGAAATTAAAATAGAAAAAGGCGAAATGATTGAAATTAAAGATTTTAGGGAACTTGGTAAATATAATTTATATCGACTCGAAATCTTAAAAGATAAAATAAGCAAAAATGCTGTTATTGAACTTGTTGATGAAAGTAACGTCTTTAGTGAGGTGCACTTAGCTTTAAGAGGTTTTATTTTATCAACTAACTATTTTGATAATGTCAAAATTTTTGAAGGCAAAGTTAGATTAAACGAAGCTTATTATTTATCTGAAAAAAGAAAACTAGAAATATTAAAAGCATCTAATGAAAATATAGCGTCTCTCCTTTTCGCGTTAAGCGAGTTAAAAAACAATTTGTCTTTTAGCACAAAAAAAGAATTAGTCAAAAAAAGTGAATTACTTAAACTTGATCCAACACTAGATATTAAACATAGTGGATATATTGAAGTTGACAAAGATTTCGTTTTTACTAAAAAGAAAAAGTATTTAACTCCAGAAAATATATTACTTTTTAAAACTTTAAATAGTTTAAATGAGTCTTTAAATTCATTGAGGTCATTAGTTTCGATGTTTATAAAGAGAATGAATAGTGAAATTGTTTCTTATAATACACTTATTAAAAGTGATAAAAAGAAAAATATCTCAAAGACTAACTCTATTAAAATCGTCTCTTTATATAAAACTAAAAAAGAATTGATAATCGAACTAAATGGACTTTTAGAACGCTTAAAAGCTAATATTCCTATGCTTTTAGATGTTTTAAAAAACGATTGTGAAGGCAAAGAATACGATTTGACATCTTTTGTTCTAACAAATGATAAATATTATCGTAATGTTTTTTCTATACTTTCTAACCAAGTTAGTTTTAACCTTAACTTTGATTTTTTACGAGTTACTTTGACTCATTTAAAAACCAAGTTCATGTTAAATGATCTAGTTAGCCTTTATGAATTTATTGCCATTTATAAAGTTCTAAATGATTTTGGTTATAAAAATATATCACCTAAAAATCTAGAAATTAAAAAGTTAGAAAATTCTACTTTCATATATCAAAAAGGTGAAAGATTCATTAGTTTAGATTATTTTAAATTTAAAAAGAAAGCTCGTAATGAAGAAACTCGATCTGATTTTATTGTAACATTTGTACTTAAATTAAAGACAAAAGAAGATGAAGTACTGAAAACAATGGTCATTGATTCTTATTCAAAGATTTTAGATTCATCTATTATTAATAAAGATTATAAGGGTGAATTTATGATTATGAATAACGATACTTCAAATTTATATTTTGAAGGTAACTTGATAAATAAATATATTTTCGTCATATTAAAAAACTCGAGTAGATTTAGAAATGACTACACATATTCTTTTTCTAATTGCTCGAAATATATTCTTTCTTTATATAAGAATTTCAAGAATCAAATTGAAGAATTTTTATTTGATTCTTTATCAGCTGAAGAAACTGTATTTGTTGAAGAAATATAATCTTGCTTAAGCTGATTTTTATTACCTATTGATAACAATAAAGCTGCAATTTTTTGAGTGCCGATTTCTCACAATCTACGTTAAACTAAAGGTTAAAAACTTCATAGGTTCTAGCAATCAAAAACAAAGAATAAAATTTTTTAAATGCTCAAAAATTACTACATCATTTGTTAATTTAATAGAGTGTTTGACAACATGAATATTAATGAGTCTAGAACGAAATTATCCACTTACTAAGTGATTAATTACGGTTTTTGCAAGGTTTTTGCTTTCTTGTAAGCGTTTGGACTGATCATTTAGACAATCAAACAGCATTTCTTGTGATGGTGCTCCAACGCTAAGATAATCTGTTATGCGCTTAATAAAATCATTTTCAATCTCAATAAAAAGAGTGATGGGTGAATAGTAGTAGTTATAAAAAGTTACTCTATTTATCGTAGCTTTTTTACAAAGTTAATTGTTTGTTACATCATGAATTTTCTTTTCTTTAAATAGGTCCAATATTATTTTTTGAAATGTTTTTTTGATTAAGAATTGATCTTTACTTTCTGTGTTTAATTCTAAACTCATTATTACATTTTAGGGAAATTTAAGCCCTATGATGTTGTTATAAAACATAACGAATACTAAAATAAACATAAGCAAAAGGGGATAAAATGAGTCATATAGTAGAGTTTAAAAACGTAAATAAGTTTTACAAAGTTGGTGAATCTTTAATTAAAGCGAATGATAATTTGTCATTTAATATTGAACAAGGCGAATTTTGTATAATTGTTGGACCAAGCGGTAGTGGAAAAACTACATTACTTAATCTTTTAGGTGGAATGGATTCAGCAAGTGGAGGACAAATTATTGTTGATGGAGAAGATATCACAGCTTATAACGATAAAGCTTTAACTTTGTTTAGACGTAACTCAATTGGCTTTGTTTTCCAATTTTATAATTTGATGGCTAATTTAACTGCTTTAGATAACGTTGAAATTGCTACTGAGATTTGTGAAAACCCATTAAATAGTGAAGAAGCATTAAAAAGTGTAGGTCTTGAAGATAGAATACATAATTTCCCTTCTCAACTTAGCGGAGGGGAACAACAAAGAGTTGCTATCGCTAGAGCTTTAGCGAAAAACCCTAAACTTTTACTTTGCGATGAACCAACTGGAGCATTAGATTATCAAACTGGTAAAAGAATATTAAAAACGCTACATGATGTTTGTAGAGAAAATAAAATGACAGTCATTATTATTACCCATAACGGTGCATTAACAAAAATGGCAGATCACGTTTTACATATTAAAAATGGAACGATAGTAGGTGAGGAATTTATTGATAACCCAACTCCTATTGAAGAAATCGAGTGGTAATAATGAATAAGAAGCATTTTAAATACATACTTAAAAGCATTAAAAAAGATCTAACTAGACTTATTGCTATTTGTTTAATTGTCTTTTTAGGCGTTGGTTTTTTAGTTGGATTAATGAGTAGTCCAAAAGATTTACGAGCAAGCATTAATTCATACTATTTAAATTCAAATTTACTCGACGTTTATATTCAATCAACTATTGGTTTTGACCAAGACGATGTTGAATTTTTAGAAAATAATATCGATGGAATCGATAAAATTCAATCCTATAATCAATTAGATCAATATGTTTATTTAGATGATACAAAAGTTCAAGGTAGAGTCATTTATAGAACTTTTAATGTTGATGATATTGATAAATTAACGCTTGTAGAAGGTGAATATCCTGACGAGAAAAATGAATGTGTTTTATTAGAAGCCAAAGATTCAATGTCAGATTATACATTAGATAGTGAAGTTATAATTGATAATGAAACTTATAAAGTTGTTGGAAAAGTAAAAGATCCTTTTTATATTGCAAATCAGCCTGAGCAAACTATTATTGGAAATGGAATTTTAGATACTGTAATTTATTTAAATTCAACTTTATACGAGCTAAAAGATGTAACGATGCTCAAAATAACCTTTAAAGAGGCTAGAAAATTTAACACCTTTAGTGAAGATTATAAAAAACTAATTAATATTAAAAGCGATGAAATAATAGCTTTATCAAGTGAGCGACTTGAAAAGCGTAAAGAAACTTTAAAGCAAACCATTATAAAAGAAGTAGAAGTTCAAATGGCCGAAGAAATAAAGAAACAAATTGTTGAGATTGTTCCTTCTTTAGCTGATTCGTCTTTAATAGAAGACATAATGAACTATGTTGTTTCAACAGACATGTTCAAAGAAAATGTTAGTAAAGTTGCGGATGAGCAATTTAACAAACTATTAGGTTCCACTTCGATAAAATGGTATGTATTGACAAGAAATGAAGTTCCAAGTTTTTATATGTGCAAAACTGATATTGGTAAAATTAATACAGTTGCAAATATACTTCCAGTTTTCTTTTTCTTAATTGCTTTATTGGTTAGCATTTCTTCGATTACACGTATTGTACAAAAAGATAGAGGTGAAATTGGAACTTTAAGATCTTTAGGATATGGCAAGGGTACAATTTTAAGTAAATATATTGTTTATGGTTTGCTATCAACAGTAATTGGATGTGTTGTAGGGTCAATTTTAGGTACGTTTGTTCTACCAACCGCAATCATGTATATTTACACAACACTTTATGACATTCCAAAGTTTGTTTTCGAATTTGATTACGTTACTGTTTTGTTCTTCTCAGGTCTTATGCTTGTAATGATTTTAGGAACTATTCTTATTATTGCAGCCTCAAATTTAAGAGAAAATGTTTCTGCGTTAATGATCGGCAAAGCTCCTGTAGCGGGTAAAAAGATATTGTTAGAAAGAATTCCTTTCATACGGAAACATATTTCATTCAAACAAAAGTCAATGTTTAGAAATGTGTTCCGCTTTAAAAAGAATTTGATAATGATTGTCATTGGTATTGGCGGATGTACAGCTTTATTATTAACAAGTTTTGGTTTGAAAGATTCAATTGGAGTCAGTCAAACTGAGCAATATAAAACGATTATTAAATATGATTTGATTGTCTCAGTTAATGATATAGAAGAAAATCCTATTAACAAAAGTCTGAAGAGTGAACCGATTTATTATTTAAATGGTGATGTTCTAGCAAAAGATGAAAATATCGATGTTTCGATTCTTTCTTCTAATAAGTTAAATGATTATGTTGGATTTACTTCAAGCGAACCTTTTGGTGAAACTTCTGTCATTGTTACACAACAAATAGCTGATGAACTTGGGCTAAATGTTGGAGAAAATATTGTTATTGAACTTGATAAAGGCAATGGTTTTAGCCAATTTAGAGTCACTGGAATTACTAAAAACTATATAAACAACTATGTCTATATAGGAGAACAAGCGTTCAAAGAACATTTTGAAGACTTTAATAAAAACGCCTTCTTAGTAAATACTGGATACGAAGCTGAACAATTAAAAACTTATATGAGAGAGCTTTTGAATAATGAAAATGTCACAGCAATCTCTTCAACTAGCGACATGGCAGTAATTTATGGGAATATTTTAGATAACTTAACAGCAATTGTTGTTATTTTAGTTCTTTTAAGTGGTGCTTTAATAGCTGTTGTTATTTATAACTTAACTGACATTATCGTTGCAGAAAGAATTAAAGAAATCGCTACTTTAAGAGTCACTGGTTATACTAGAAGAGAGACATTGTCTTATATTTTTAGAGAAATTTATTTTATGTCGTTAATCGGGGTATTAATTGGACTAGGATTAGGAGTTGCTTTCCATAGATTCGTTATGGTTAGCATAACAAGTTTAGGTTTAACTTTTGGATTAGCAATTAATCCATTTAGTTATTTGTATACTTTATTATTGGCATTCGGATTCATAACTATTACAGCGATTTGTTTCTATCCAAAAATCAAAAATATTCAAATGGCTGAAGCATTAAAATCAGTAGAATAAAAGCGCACATTGAAGTGCGCTTCGTATCAAGATAATAAGAATTTAATGTCTTCGTCTGAGATACTTGTTATATTTTGAGTTCCGTTTGTGATGACTTGTTCATAAAGATCTTTTTTAGATTCTTGTAATTCTAAAACACGTTCTTCAATTGAATCGTGTGCAACTAATTTATAAACAGTTACAGGTCTAGTTTGACCTATTCTATGAGCTCTATCGGTTGCTTGATCTTCAACAGCAAAGTTCCACCAAGGATCTAAATGTAAAACTGTGTCAGCTCCATGTAAATTTAATCCAGTACCGCCAGCTTTTAATGAAACTAAGATTACGTTAACTGTTTTACTCTTATTGAATTCGTTAGCGATAGCGATTCTTTCTTGCGCTTTAGTGTCGCCACAAATGTAAAACCACTTTATATTTTCTTTGTCTAATAATTTTTGAAGATGTTCTAAAACAGAAGTAAATTGAGAGAAAATAAGTACTTTATGATTACCTGAAATAGCGTTTTGTGCGAGATTTACAGCGTATTCTAGTTTTGGAGACACTTCTAAGTAGTTTTCTAAGAATGAAGAAGGGTCAACACAAATTTGTCTAAGTCTAGTTAAAGCACTTAAAACAGCTAATTTGTTTTTAGGGTTTTCATCCATTGAAGCTTTGGTATTTAAAACGTAAGCATTATATAGTTCAGATTGTTTTTGACTCATTGCTAAGCTAATAACTTCAGTTGTTTTAGGTGGGAGATCTGTTAAAACATCATCTTTAGTTCTTCTTAAAATGAAAGGAGTGATTTTTGCTAATAAACGTTTTTTAGCATATTCATCGCTGTCGTTAAAAGAGTCGATATATTCCTTGGTGAAATTATCTTCACTAGATAAATATTTTGGCATCAAGAAATCGAATATTGACCATAAATCAGTTAAAGCGTTTTCGATAGGAGTTCCTGTTAAAGCAAATCTACTTGTTGCATCAAGTTGTTTAACCGCTTTACTTTTTAAAGTAAATGAGTTTTTGATGTATTGAGCTTCATCTAAACAAACGATTGCAAAATGTATTTTCTTATATTCTTCGATATCGCTTCTTAAAGAATCATAAGAAACAATAACAATATCATTTGTATCTTTAACTTTTTCTAAACTTGATAATCTTTGAGCTTTATTGCCATCGATTAAATGACATAAAGTAGATTTATCCCATTTTTTAAATTCGCTTCGCCAGTTATAAATTAAACTTTTAGGGCAAACGATTAAAGTAGGCGCTTTTTCATTTATTAAAGTTCTAAAAGAAATAAACTCAATTGATTTTCCTAATCCCATGTCATCAGCGAGAATGCCACTAAGTTTATTATCGTAAAGTGTTTTCATCCATTTTATTGCATCAATTTGATAAGTTCTAAGGACAGAAAGTAAGTTGTCGCTAAGAGATATTTCTTTTGTTTTGAAATTTTTAATGCTTTGAATAATTTCACTAATTTTATGATCGTAATTAACTTCATAGTTTTGGTTATTCTCTAGGTTAGCAAGATTAAAAATTTGATAAATTGGAACTTCGTTACTTTCTAAGTTATCATCAAGATTAAAATTGTCATCGAGCTGTTTTAAATCGTCGAGTGCTTCTTTGTTATCTAATGATACGAAATTGTTTTTAAGTAAAACGAATTTCTTCTTCTTTTTATAAGCTGAAAGAATACTTCTTAATTCTTCTTTTGAATATTCATCACTAGAAACTTGAAGTGAGAGCCAGTCTTTTCCGCTACTAGCTTTAATGATTAACTTTTGTAACTTAGATTTTTTGATATTCATTATATCTTCGCTTAAATAAACTTCGGCAATTTCTTTTAAACGAGAATAATCAGCAATAATTACTTTATCTAAAGTGGCTAAGTCTTTGCTTTTGCCGTTTTCAAGTAAATCCAATTCTTCTAAACGAACCTCGTATTCAAGCAAAATATTATTTAACGCAAAGTCATTTTCTAGAGTCTTTCTTTCAACTTCTTGATCTTTGTAGAAGTATTCTGTTTTAAAAATTACATTTTTTTGTAAGTCTAACGAGATATAAAGTTTAATTTTCAAATCAAAGTCATCTTTGTTTGTAATTTTAGTTCTTACTGCTTTTCTTACAAAAGTAGTGAAATCATTATCCATTAAGTCACTTACGGATTCGAAATCAAAATGCATTGCGAATCCTAAATCATAAAGATTAGAAGAAGCTTTATTTTCAAAAGTAAATAGTTTAATTCTGTTTTTTGAATCATCGATTAAAAAACCTCTTTTTCCACAAGGATAAAAATCATTATTTTTAAAAGGTATAATCGGATCAAAATTAAGGTTTCCTTTTTCGTCTATGTAGACTGAAGCCTCAGTTATTTCATTAGTGATACGATAAATACTAGAATTAAAACTAACAACCTCACCTTGATATAAGAAAAGCATCTCACAAATTGTTTCGCGCTCGTAGCGATAATCACTATAAAAATTATCAAAACAATTTTTTCTTAAAAGAGCTATTAATTTATTTGCTCTTTCTGTGAAAGAATCAGGGCAAAGTTTTAATGTTAAGTATTTTCCAAATCGATGATTTTCTTCGTGGTCAAACTCACGTAAGAAAAGTTTGACATCTTTTACTGAATACTTTTTTGTATTTCCAACTTTTAGACTAACTGAATATAAAGAGTTGTAAGTAAATTCCGTAATTGATAATTCAAAATCACATTTAACTTGAGTGGTTGATTTATTTAAGTCTAATAAGTTTTCTTGCTCTTTGAGCAAGCGTGCTTTAGCGTTTTTGAATAAAATTCGGTTTAAAAATGATTGCGCTGCATCATCTAATGTTTTTTGCTTCAAAATCATTTGAACGAAAGGGGAAGGGTTGTCGAAAAGAGATATAAATTTTTCTTTATGGTTTTCAAATAAATCTTTTTCTATCGTTGCGGCGACTTGAATAGCTTTTTGTAATTCATGATTATATTCAATTGAATGATAGTTGCTGTGTGCAACTTTAATATCAAGATTTTTAGTTATTTCAAATATAGAGTAGTTTATAGATTCATCAGTGTATGAAACGAAATAGGTTATAGAATCATCTTGATTATTATATTTCATTCTGACATCAATGTTTGTGATGCCATCAATATCCCCTGCAAAGTTGAATAAATCACAATGTGTAAATATAAAAAGATTAAGATACATAAATAACCTCTCTAGAATTTTTTAAAACCTAATTTATCAAGGAAATTAAGGTCAATGTAAGCTTTAATAGGAAGATAATTAGCTTTTTCATATATGAATTGATAATGTCAATTTAAAAATTCCAATTTTAGGAATTTAATTCAGCCAATTT
>ERZ1036460.278-NODE-278-length-20064-cov-10.813484_pt1 | contig 20064 bp, 17 predicted proteins | sample MGYA00514229_ERZ1036460 | MGnify/ENA primary metagenome ERZ1036460 (study PRJEB33795, sample SAMN09464921) | human gut metagenome | host: Homo sapiens | place: USA: Stanford, California | collected 2016-08 | study: EMG produced TPA metagenomics assembly of the...
GTATAAAATCTCAAATGATCAAATTGATATTTTATACATTTACTACTATACGAGTGGATTAAAAATATGAAGATTGATTTTAACAAAAATTGGAAAGTAAAAGTTTTAAATTCAAAGGATGATTATAAAAATATTTCTGTTCCTTATGATGCAATGATTTATGAAAAAAGAATCGATGATGCACCAAGTGGAAAAAATTGTTGTTGGTTTGATTGTAAAGATTATGAATTCATAAAAGAATTCGTAATTAAAGACCATGAAAAAGATAAAGATCTCATTTTAGAATTTGAAGGTGTTTATCATAACGCTACTGTATTTTTAAACGGAGAAAAAATCGCGTTTAGGCCATATGGTTATACTAATTTTTATGTCGATATAACTCACAGAGTAAAAATTAATGAAACAAATGTTTTAAAAGTTATCGCTTATAATTCAGATCAGCCTAATTCAAGATGGTACTCGGGATGTGGAATTTTAAGACCTGTTTATCTTCATGTTTTGAATAGAAAAAGAGTCAATCTTAATGGAATTAAGATTAGTACTCTAATTTATTCTAAAAAGATCGTTAATTTTAATATCTGTACTTCTACTCCTGGTTTATTAACAATAAACATTTTTGACGGAGATAAACTTTATAAAACAGTCACCGAAAATACAGAAGGTTTGAAAGATATTAAACTCGAATTGCCTGATTTAGAATTATGGGATATTAATAATCCAAAACTATATAAAGCTATTATTGAATTTGAAGGCGAAAAATACGAGGAAAAATTCGGAATTAGAAAAATCGAGTATGGCAACGAAGGTTTGTTGATAAACGGCAAACGTGAACTCTTATTAGGAGCTTGCATCCATAGTGATAACCAATTATTAGGTGGCTTAACTAATCGTTCAAGTGAATTTAGAAGAGTAAAATTGCTTAAAAAAGCAGGATATAACGCTATTAGAAGTGCACATAATCCTATTTCAAAATGGTTATTAGAAGCATGTGATGAACTTGGCATGTATGTTTTAGATGAATATGTTGACTGTTGGACAACACATAAAACTAAATTCGACTATGTTTTATATTTAAAAGACTACTGGAAGCAAGACTTAAAAGATATGGTTGATAAGGATTTTAATCATCCATCAGTAATTATGTATTCAACTGGTAACGAAGTTGGTGAATCTAGCAGAAAAGAAGGCATCGAGTTAACTAAAGTTTTCACAAATTATTTGCACTCAATAGATAACACTCGACCTGTTACTTGTGGGATTAATATCTTCTACAATTTTTTAGCAAAAGTTGGAATCGGATTTTATAACGACAAAAAAGCTGAAAAAGAAGAAAGCAAAAACACTAAACCAAAGAAGAAAAAAGCAGTTGGAAGCGAATTTTTCAACAACTTGACTAATTTGCTTGGCGCTCCTACTTTAAATTACGGAGCAAAATTACATTTCTGTGATTGGGCAACAAAAGATACTTTTGCTAATATGGATATTGCTGGATACAATTATGGCGTAAAACGATATAAACACGACCTTAAAAAGTATAAAAATCGATTAATTTTAGGAACAGAAACATTTTGTGCTGATGCAAGATATTTTTACTTACTAGCTCAAGAAAATAAACGTATTGTTGGTGATTTTGTATGGGCCGGCATGGATTATTTAGGTGAAGTTGCTGTTGGAAGCGAAGTTGATGACATCGATTGTGATAATAAAATGCGTGGCGAAGCTGGTTGGATGAGTGCCGGAAGTGGAAGAATCGATTTAATCGGAACAGAATTAAGCGAAGCCGACTATACAAAAGTTTGCTTCGAGCAAGAAGACATCAAAATTGGCGTAATAAATCCAATAAGTTATAAATCTCGCCACACTACTTCTAGTTGGAAATTTAGTAAAGCAGTCCCTTCTTACTCATTCGAAGGCGCAGAAAACATGGAAACTGAAGTCCAAGTATACTCAAGAGCACTACGAGTAGCATTATATATAAACGACGTTTTAGTCGGAATTAAATCAACAAAAAATAAAGCTTTTGCGAAATTTAAAATTAAATACATTCCAGGTATTTTAAAGGCTGTAGGTTTAGATTCTAAAGGAAATTCTATTTATTCGATGTCGCTAAAATCAGCCTCCAATCGAACAAATTTAGTTTTAACAGCTGAAAACGTGCTTGAATCTTTAGATGATTTACTTTTTGTAAAAATTCAATATAAAGATGATGAAAGTATACTAAAGCCAACTTATAACGAAAAGGTATACGTCGAAGTTTTAAATGGTGAACTTGTCGCTTTAGGAAACGGCTGTCCATATTCAAAAGACGGATATCATAATAATTTTACAAAAACATATTATGGAGAAGCACTAGCAATTATTAAGCCTCTTCATAAAGGTGAAATTTCAATAAATGTTAAAGATAATTCAAGAGATGAAACATTAAAAGTAAGTTTTTAATTCTTCTCTTAGATTCTTAAGTTTAATTTTGTTATCATCACTAATTCTAAAGCTATCTCTGCATTTAGAGATAGCTTTTAATTTTATTTTTAAATCTATATTAGATTCTTTTAAATATTTATATGCTGCTTCAAAATTATAAACAGCAACTATCGAAATTAGCCGAGCCTCAACCATCATTACATAAAAATATTTACTCTCGAAAATTTTATTTAATACAACTTCACTTAGAGAAGGGTCTTTTCCGTATTCAAATAAAAGTAAAAAACCATATCTAATAATAAATTCTTTCTTAGAACATAAAAACTTTTCTATAGATATTTCATCTTTATTAAAATCATGGCTTGTTTTAATCATTTTAAAAGTTGAATCCGTCAAAGCCCAAGTATCAATTAAATCAATATTCGTTGTCAATAAAATAAAGCATTCATCAATATTTTTTGCTTTTTTCAAAAAAATGGTTACATAAATAAAATTAGTTTCATATGAATAATTTCTTATAAAGCCATCAATTTCCATATTGCTATATTTATTAGCAATCTTTTTTAAATTAGGTGTTTTAACACCAATTATTTTCGTTTTAGTATTTGCGATTGGAGTTACAAAATCTATAAATTTTTGGTCTTCTTTACAATCGTTTAAATCTATTAAAATTTTCTCAAAAGTATTCATGAAAATATAATAGCGCGTTATCCTATGAAAAAACATATTAGTTAGGTAGAATATAAATGTAAGTTATTTTTACATACGGAGGAAAATTATGAATAGCCCTAGAATATTTAAATGTGAAAAATGTGGTAAGATGCTCGAAGTCTTCCCTAATACTCATTGCTGCCCAACAGTTTGCTGTGGCGAACCAATGGTTGAATTAAAAGCTAACTCAGTTGATGCTGCTTTAGAAAAACACGTACCAGCTGTTGAAGTTGAAGGAAATAAAGTTATCGTTCAAATCGGTAGTGTCATTCACCCAATGTTAGACAACCACTACATCACATTTATCATGTTAGTTACAGATAAAGAAACAAGAAGAGTTGATTTAAAACCTGGAGATGCTCCAACTCATACATTCACATTAAGTGAAGGTGAAAAACCATTAGCAGTTTATGAATACTGCAATCTCCACGGACTTTGGGTCAAAGAACTTTAATCGATAATGACACTGTTAGGAAACTAACAGTGTTTTTTTATAAAAAACTTCCTCGTTTTTGAGGAAGTAATTTTTATAAGTTTTTGTACATTACAATTAAGAGTGTTTTACAAACATCTCTACACTTGTCAGTTACATATTCGAAGTAAGAATAAACTCTTTCTCCAAGTCTTGTAATCTCATAATCTTTATTTTCAATATATAATTGACGGACATGAGCTTCATATAATTTATCCATTGCTTCTTCTAAACTAAGAACTTTTTTAATTTTTGGCTCAATAACATCTTTTTTATTGATAGATTCAAAGTCTACAAATACTTCATATAAAGAATTAATAGCTTCTGTAGTTTTATTAAGGAAGATATCGATTTTTGGTGGTAAGTATTTGTAGTTTCTCATATAAAGCTTATATGGAATTTCATCGATTGCATCGTTTAAATCATCGATTTCATCAAGAAGTAAGAAGATATCTTCACGATCAATAGGTGTCATGAATTCTTTTGCTAATTTTTCTTCAATGATCTTCTTTTCTTTGTCTGCTTCATGTTCTAAAGCGTGAACTTTTGTTTTGAGTTCTAATAATTTTGAGTTATCGAAATTTCTAAGACCTTCACTTAAGACAGCCATTTCTTCGATTGCGAAGTGGCATAATGTCTTAAATGAATCATAAAAATAATTGTTTGTTTTCTTTTTGAATAACATTTTGCTTGCTCCTTATCATCTAGTTATTGCAATAAATATAAGTGTGAATATGTAACCTATTAACCCGCATCCCGGGAATGTAAATACCCACGTCATGACCATTTCACCAGCTATTTTCCAATTTACTTTTTTAATGCCGTTACTTGCTCCAACACCCATAATCGAGAATGTTTTAACTTGTGTTGTTGAAACAGGGACACCAAATAAAGTTGATAATAAAATTCCAATAGAGCTTGTGAAGTCAGTTGCAAATCCTTCGTATGGTTCAAGTTTAGCCATGCCCATACCGACTTTTTTAATAATTTTATATCCTCCAATTGAAGTTCCTACGCCCATAACTAAAGCAGTTACAATTGCAAGCCACCATAATGATGAATCATTTGTTAATGCAATTGTTGAATTAGGATCTTTCGCTTTAGCAGCGAGTTCAATAGCAAGGAATAAGACACCGATAAACTTTAATCCATCCTGAGCTCCATGAACGTAAGCCATAGCAGCGCCACTACAAACTTCTGCATATTTGAAGAAAGGTCTAGTTTTATTTCTATCCATTCTTCTACAAGTAACTCGTATGAAAGTGATAATCAGATATCCTACAAAAAAGCCAAAGAAGCAAGATAAGAATAATCCATATAACGTAAATGCCCAACTTGATGTAGGGCCGAATGGAATTTTGACACCGTCTAATCCCATTGTCATTGCAGCTAATCCAGCTCCAGTAATACCAGCAATAAGTGCATGCGACTCACTACTAGGAATTCCAAAAGCCCAAGCCAAAACTCCCCACGCAATAACACCTATCATACCAGCACATAAAGCATTCAGAGCAATTCCGTATTCGCTACCAAAATCAACCATGTTTGAAATGGTGGTTGCAGTTTGTTTTGAAACGAAAAACATTGTTAAAACTCCTAAAAAATTGAAAACTGCAGCCATAATGATAGCGGTTTTTGGCTTAATGCATCTAGTAGAAATACAGGTAGCAATAGCGTTTGGAGCATCCGTCCAACCGTTAATAAAAACAACACCTATTACCAAGATGATAGCAACAATCAACATGGGGGTGTTACTTATTAACCCTAATATTTCCTGAAAATCCATAACTATATTATAAAAAGATATATGTATGTTCACAAATAAAAAATTGCCGTACCTTTCAAAGCGGCAATTTTTGTGTCTATAAATATGCTATATTCTTTCGAATTTTGAATTTCCGTCATCCAAAACTATCTTTTTGTAGTAATAGACTTTTTCAATCTCATTGCGCCCTTCTTTTTCTACTCGATATACAATTTCGCCATCTTTTCTGACTTTTGTAACTTCATATTCAACGCCATTTAACTTATATTCAATTTCATCAAATTGATTACTTTCATTTTCAATTGAGATTGAATAATTGAGTCTTCTTCCGTTATCAACTAAAGTGTAAGAAAATTCGACTTCGCTTTCTCTACCTTCAAATTCATTTTCTTCAACCACTTTTACATAAGTGTCACTATCGATATTAATTGTTAACACTCTTTCAGTCTCAGTTTCATTATCTTCAGATTCAGTGACGCTTCTTGAAACGAAAGGATAAAAATAATTAGATTCCATTTCAACAACACCTTCTAACTTTTCATAAGTTGTAACCTCTTTATCAAAGTCGAATGGTTCAGAAATAGTTTTTCCAGTTTTATTATAATAAAGAACATAAGAAGCATCATTTAAATTTGCATCTTTATAATTCATAACTTCCTTAAAATTATAAGTAACGCCATTTATTTCATTTTTAACGTTTTCTATGTTTGTTTTAATGATGGTTCCATTATTTAATAAAGCATCAATTGATGGCAATAATTGTGCGATCTCATCTTCAGTTTCATTAACATTAGTTACTTTTTGAATTTTTGTGCCCGAGGAAAAAGATGTTTCCAATAATTTTATGCCAGTAAGGATTTCTACATTTTGTTTTGCTTTATCTGAAAGTGAGGAATTTCTACTTCCACCACAACTAGTAATACCAGACATCAAAGTAATTGAAGCCATTGCGCCTATTAATAAATTTAATTTTTTCATGTTTAACCTCTCGTATATCTTTTTATCTATAAAAACAATTATTGATTAATTATTATTGGTCTTAACTAAAGAAAACCTGCATTTTAATATTTCAATAACGAATATTTTGTTTCGATTTTTATAATAATACACGATTTAAAAAATCTTGTTAAGTGATATACTTTGTAAATAAAAATCCCCTGAGGGGGAGTAGGGGATTTTAAGAGGGGATCGCTATATTAAATTCTTACAAACGATGATGTTCCATCTTCATTAATAATTTTTTCAAAATAGAAATCTTGTTCATTGTCGTGAACATCTTCTCTTTCTACTTTATAGATTTCTTTTGAATCTTTAACGAATTTGGTAACTTCATATTCAATTTCATTAACTTCGTAAGTAACTTCTGTTAATTCATCTTTTTCATCTTCAATTTTTAAAGAATAATCTAACTCAACTTTGCCATCTTTTACAAATTTATAAGCAAACTTAGTTTCTTTTTCGTTTTCTTCTACTTCTGATTTTTCTGTCACTTTAACAAATGAATTTTCATCTAAGCTAATTTTGAAAGAACGTTTACTTTCTTTCTCATCTTCTTCAATTTCGGTTTTACTCATAGCTTCAAAATCATAATGTTCAGTGTCCGAAAGAAGTACTAAACCGACTAACTTTTCTTTTGTTTCGATTTCATCGTTTGGTTTATTATTTTCAGGTTTGCCATCTGGAGTAGTTTCTGGAGTTGTTTCAGGTTTTGTATCTGGAGTAGTTTCTGGAGCTACACCATTATCTTGGCCTTCTTTTTTAGCTTCTTTAACTCTTCTATCATTTTGATCATCATCGTCATCATCTTTATCATTTCCGATAGCTTCTTTATTATAAACTAAAGTATAAGTTGCATCTTTTAATTCACTATCTTTATAAGAAATAACTTCTTTGAATTTATAAGTTGTTTCGTTAATTACAGTATCGACTTCTGTAATTGAAGATTCAATAATTGATCCATTGTTTAGCAAAACATCAACTGAAGGAAGAATCTTTTCAATATCTTCAGTGTTGATTGCTTGATTATCATTAAAAACTTGTGCTCTTTTAATCATACTTCCATTACCTAGTGTTGATTCTAATAATTTAATGCTTGTTAAAGCTTCGACATTTTGTTTTTGTTGAGTTGTTAAGTTATTATTTCCACCATTAGGTGTACCTTTAATAGCTTCACAGCTAGTTGCACCAGCAATTAATGCTACTGAAGCGAATAATCCGACTAATAATTTTGTTTTTTTCATATATGTATATCTCCTTTAAATTAGTTGTTGATTTGATTTACACTATGAATACGAATGAGCTAATAATTTTATTGGAATTTTTTAAAACTTTTTTTATTTTTTTAAAAAGTGTCGATTATATCGATGTTTTTTGTTATGAAAAATGGCTTATATTATTTTATAAGCCATTAAATTTTATATAGTAAATGTAAAATCTTTATATGTATAAGTTGTTGATGAAGTATTTTTAACGCCATTTACTAATATGTCTTCAGCTAATTTTTCTCCATCAACTTTTTTAACGTTAGTAAGGAACGAAATCTTTTCATCTTTATTTATAATATTTTCAAAAAGATATTCTTTCTTATCTTTAACAATTTCTACCTCGAATTTTTCTTGTTCATTATCTTCTTTTTCTGTTTTGTAAGTGAATTCATAGATAAGATTTATGAAATCGCTATCACTATAATCTTTATACGAGTAACAAGATTCGCTTTCTACCCCTTCAAACTCATTTTCTTTTTCAATAATATAAGAATGATTTGTATCGAGTCCGTTGAATTTCAATTTGTATTCAACTTCTTTTTCGCCTTCTTCACTGTCGATCTCTTTTTCTATTTTTAATGAATAAAATTTTTCGTCTACTTCATAAAGAGCTTGATATTCTTTTTCACCTTCTTCTTCAGTAACTAATGCTTTATCATTGAAATACATTTTTGCGAATGGTACACTTTCGCCTTTATAATATAACTCATTTAGATAATTATATTTTTTACCTTTAATTTCTTTATTAAAGTCAAATCCTTTAAAAACAGTTTCTTTATTTAATTCTTCTAACGATCCACTTATTCCGTTATAAGTAATACAAATGTCCTCAAAAGTTTCTTTTGTGATTTCATTTTCGTTTTCATTTTCTTCTTCATCATCATCTTCATTGTTATTACGAACTTTATTAATTTTATTTAAAGATTTAATAGTATGTTCGTCATTTCCGCCATTGAATGCACTAAATAATACAAGTTGTTCTTGGAATGATGAATTTTTAATTGTTGGATCTGGTAATAAACCTCCAGTGCTTCCTCCGATATCATTATTGCTAGTAAAAATAACAGCAAATAATGTTGCAGCAATAACTAAGGTCGCTCCAAGTCCTCCAAAGACAAAAATATTTCGTTTTGTGTGTTTTTCTTTAACTGGTTCACTAACTTCAGAGCGATATTTTCTTAAAATATCAGCGCTTGTAGTTTTGATTTGGTAGTTGGTGTCTTTTTTGACAGATTCAATTATCTTTTTATCGTCGATTTTATTCATATCACTATCGCTCCTTTTAGTTTTTTAATGGCGTTATTATACGCCCAGGTTATGGTACCTAATGGTCTTTTTTTAATTTTTGCTATTTCTTCAAATGTCAGTTCGCTTAAGACATGCATTAGGAATATCTCAAACTCTTTTGGTTTTAAAATTTCTTTAACTTTTTCTAAGATTATATTTTTATCTATATCGTCTTCATCGACTTCACTTGGCTTATCTTTTTCTTCATCTATTAATCGTACTCGATTATTTTTCTTAAAATAATCAAGCGTAATATTTCGACTTATTACCATGAGATATCCTAGTATGCTCTCATTTGGATTAAGCTCTTTTACAGTTTTCAGAAATTTGACAAATGTATCTTGTAATAAATCTTCGCTAAGTTCGTAACTTTTAGTAAGTGCTAAAATGTTATAAAAAACTTTATCTTTTATCGCATCATAAAATTCATCAAAGCGAGATAAATCATCTCGTTGAAATTCAATAACATATTCTTTAAGACTAATTTCCATTGAGGTACCTACACATTAAAAACGATTTTCTTTTATCTTTTATTGGATTTATTTTACATTTTTTAATTAATAAAGTGCGAATTTTAGGCGATAAGAAAAAGGGACGAAGCCTATTTAGCTTCAAATCCCTTATAAAAACCTTGCAAATCCTAATTATTCAGGTCTTTTGACTGTTAAACCAGTTTCTTTCGAATAATCAACTATATATTTTCTAGAAGGAGAGATTTCTTCATCAATTATCATTTTAGCAACTAAAGTTTCGATGTTGTGTTGAATAAATCTCTTTAATGGACGAGCACCAAATTCACTAGAATATGCACTTTCAAGAACATAATCTTTTACGTTATTAGTGAAGTCAACGATATAGTATTGATTTAGTAATCTACTCTTAAGATCATCAAGCATTTTATCAACAATCTTATATTGAACTTCTTTATTAAGAGAATTAAATGTAACAGTTTCATCAATTCTGTTTAAAAATTCAGGTTTAAATGTATGGTGTAAAATCTTTTCTACTAATTCATTATGGCCTTCAAGAATTTCTTGTGAGCCTAAGTTACTTGTCATAATAATGACTGTATTTTTGAAGTCACAAAGTCTACCTTGAGCATCTGTTAATCTACCATCATCCATAACTTGGAGTAATAAATTTAACACATCAGGTGCAGCTTTTTCGATTTCATCAAATAAAACAATCGAGTAAGGATTATGTCTAACTGGTTCGGTTAATTGACCTCCTTCTTCATAACCAATATAACCTGGAGCAGCTCCGATTAAACGTGAGACACTATATTTTTCCATGTACTCACTCATATCAATACGAATAATTTTTTGGTCGCTATCAAATAAAGCTTCAGCTAAAGCTTTTGCGATTTCTGTTTTACCAACTCCAGTTGGACCTAAGAATAAGAAACTTCCAATTGGTCTATGAGGGTCATTAATACCTGCTCTTTGTCTAATTATCGCATCACTAATTAATTTTATAGCTTGGTCTTGACCGATAACTCTCTTTTTAAGTACTTCTTCAAGGTGTAAAACTCTTTCTTTTTCACCTTTAGTGATTCTTTGAACAGGGATGTTGGTCATTTTTGATACGATTGAAGCAATATTTTCTTCTGTTATAACATCGCTTAAAATTTTGTGACCATTATCTATCTTTTCTAATTGATCTAGTCTATTCTTAACTTCAGGAATTTCTTTATATTGAACCTCGCTAGCTCTTTTATAATTACCGGCATTATATGCGTTTTGAAGTTCGAAATTTAAATTGTCTAATTTTTCTTTTAACGATTTAATTTCAGCAATTTCTTGTTTCTCTTTTTGCCATTCTTTTGTCATTTCAAAAGCTTCTTGGTTTAATTTATTTAAATCTTCTTGAAGTTTTTCAAGTCTTAACTTAGATTGTTCATCTTTTTCTTGTTTTAAAGCCATCTTTTCAATTTCAAGTTGTCTGATTTTTCTTGAAACTTCATCAAGTTCACTAGGCATTGATTCAATTTCAACTCTTGTTTCAGCACAAGCTTCATCTATTAAATCAATTGCTTTATCAGGTAAAAAACGATTTGTAATATATCTTACACTATAATTTACAGCAGCAACTAAAGCATTATCCGTGATATGAACACCATGATGTGACTCAAATCTAGTTTTTAAACCTCTTAAAATAGATAAAGTATCTTCCTTAGATGGTTCTAAAACCATAACAGGTTGGAATCTTCTTTCAAGAGCTCTATCTTTTTCTATATATTCTTGATATTCCTTTAAAGTTGTCGCACCAATACAATCAATATCACCTCTTGCAAGCATTGGTTTTAACATATTTGAAGCATCCATTGCTCCTTGATTTCTGCCAGCTCCAACAATCAAATGAATTTCATCGATAAAAAGAATAATTTTGTGATTAGAATTTTTGATCTTATTTAATACAGCTTTAAGTCTTTCTTCAAATTCACCTTGATATTTAGCTCCAGCAACAAGTGCACCCATATCAAGTTCAAAAATTTCTTTATCTTTCAAAGATGATGGGACATCATTTTTTACAATTCTTTGAGCTAGTCCTTCAAGTATAGCTGTTTTACCAACACCAGGTTCACCTAGTAAAATAACATTATTCTTAGTTTTTCTAGCTAAAACAGTAATAATGTTTCTTATTTCTTCATCTCTTCCTATAACAGGGTCTATTTTATTTTTCTTTACTTCTTCAGTAATATTTCTTCCGAATTTCTCTAAGATTTTATCATCATTAGAATAATCTTGTGGTCCATTATAATCCATAATTGTACCTCCTTTAGCACTCTTATATCTTAAGTGCTAATTTTATTATACTCGTCATTTTAGCACTGTCAAGTAGTAAGTGCTAATTTTTTTAAATTTCTAAGGCTATGCATTTTCTGTACTTAAGACTTACTATTAATTAAAACCATTAGAAAAATAATCAACAGGATCTTTTAAGTTATAGGTTTAAAGGAAGTTTTATAGTTATTATTTATATAAAGCATATCCTCAAACCAAATTACATATTAAAAAAACGCAACTTTTTGAAAGAAAAGCACATTTAATCTTGTTTTTAAAAGATAAATATATAAAATATGTTTGTTAATAATCATTTTAATATTAAAGTGTTGATTATCAAACACAGGGGGCATTTATGAAAAAAGAGGATCAAAGAATTAAAGTTACTAAAATATTAATTAAAGAAGCACTTTCAAAATTATTGCAACAAAAAGAATTTGATAAAATTTCAATCAAAGAACTTTGTGAAGTTGCGGGAATTAATCGCGGTACTTTCTATTCCCACTACAAAGATTTAAACGAATTGCAAAATAAAATATATGATGAATTCATCGACTCTTTTCAAAACGCATTTCTTCCTCAATTAAAGAATGCTGATTTAGGAAATCTTACAAGTGAAGATATGATTTATTCAATTCTTTCCTTTTTAGAGAACAACAAAAACCTTTGTGTGATTATGCTTCATAGCAAAAATAGACAAGATTTTATAAATCAATTAGCTGAAATTGGTAAAAATATAGTTACTGTAATTTATCCAAAAGTACTTAATATAAGCAATATGGATGACATCAACTTGTTCTATTACTATGTTAGCGGAGGTTCAATCGAAATTTTAATTCAACGGTTGAGCCATGGATGTGATACAAATATCAACATCTTAACTACTAAACTCAATAAATTAATTAAATCTACACTCAGTTATTTTTAATAGTAACTGAGTTTTTTAATAGTTTAGACTTATCTTTTGTTTTTATTAAAGTAATTTCGTTACATATAACCATTGCAGCAAGGAATATAATCAATAAAACTGGTAATAATCTAAAATCGATATATTTTCCAACGACACCAAACAAAGGAACAACAGCAAAAGAAGCAATATAAGCGCAACCAACTTGAACTGACATAACATTTTGAGATAACTTGCTTGTAAATCTTGATGGTGTCGCATGGATTATTGCAGGATAAATTGGTGCACAACCTAATCCGATAATTACTACAGCTAAAGGCATAAGTTGGATATTAAATTGCATAAATAATAAAATAACACCAACTATTAATATCGATTCGCCGATTCGAATCATATTTTTATCACTAATTTTAAGTGAAACAATGCCGGAAACAATTCTTCCAATCATAATTCCAAAATAAAAATACGAACTCCATCTTGCAGCACTTGCTTCGTCTCCGCCTAATCCAAAAACAATCATAGAAGCAAACCAGTTTCCTGTGAGCCCTTCAATTGCAATATAAGAAAAGAAAGCAATTATAGCAAAAACGATTCCTCTGATTGTAAAAGTTTTAAAAAATCCAAGTTCAGTAGTTACTTCTTTTTCTTGAGCGTTATCTCTGTTAGAAAATTCTTTTTCAACTACTTTCCACACATTCATTGTAAGAATCGTGATCAATAAAATTCCGCATTGAATCATTGCAAGAACAAAAGCACCTGTTCTCCAACCATTAATATCTGTTAAAAAGAACGAAACTAAAAATGGAGAAAGAGTAGCACCTACGCCCCAAAAAGCATGAAGCCAGTTTAAATGAATTGCTTTATAATTGATTGCAACATAATTATTTAAAGTTGAATCAATTGCTCCAGCTCCTAATCCTAAAGGAATCATTGAAAGACATAAAAAGAAAAAATTCGATGAAGCCATTACACAAAGGAGCCCAGCGCATGTTAAACCGATTGAAAGAGCAACAATTCCTTTTTCTTTAAATTTCTTTATAAGTTTTACTGTTAAAAATGACGATATAATCGTACAAAATGATGCAACGATACTTAAAATGCCTTGAAGCGACTCATTAATTCCCATTGATTGAGAAATTGATGGCCATGCACTGCCTAATAACGAATCCGGAAGACCTAAAGATATAAAAATTAAATAAATAATTGCTAAAAGTAAAATCGACATAAATTATAAAAGATTGATTCCTTTTGAGTTAAAGAAATCATATGTTTCAGTTTCCCAAATCGAAGATTGAACTTCTCCAATATGTAACTTTTTTAGTAAAAGCATACAAAGTCTACTTTGACCAATGCCGCCACCTAACGTTAAAGGCAATTTATCACGAATAATTTGTTGTTGATAATAGTAAGTAAGGTTCTCATCTTTCTTACTGAATTTTGTTTGTTCTAAAAGTGATTCTTTATTAACTCTAATACCCATCGAACTAATTTCAATAGCATCATCGAGAACTTCGTTATATAAGAAAATATCACCATTTAAATTCCAGTCGTCATAATCTGGAGCTCTTCTATCGTGTGGTTTTCCATCACTTAAAGGATAACCGATTTGAGCAACGAAAAGTGCTCCATATTCTTTAATAGCTTCATTAACTCTTTCTTCTGGAGTTAAGTTTGGATACATATTTAAAAGTTCTTGACTTGTTAAAAAAGTTATATTCTGAGGCAAATTAACTGAGATTTGAAAGGTTTTTGCTGTAAAATCTCTAGTTTTTAAAATGACTTTATATATTTTTTGAACTACTGATTTCAAGAAATTTAAATTCCTATCTTCTTCAGAAATTATAAATTCATAATCCCATTGATCTACATAAATAGAATGATAATTATCACGAACTTCATCTTTTCTAATGGCGTTCATATTAGTATAAAGACCTTCGTGCATTCCAAAACCGTATTTAGAAATATTTAATCTTTTCCATTTTGCTAATGAGTGAACAATTTCAATCGTTCTAGAAATGCCTTGACTCTTAAAATTAACAGGAATGTCATTACCATTTAAATCATCATTGATACCAGTTTTTGATAAAACAAAAAGAGGAGCTGTAACTCTAGTAAGATTAAGCTCTTTTGCCAACTTATTTTCGAAAAATCTTCTTATTTCTTTAATAGCAATTTCGTTGTCTTTGATTGACAAATTTGTTTTATATCCTTCTTTATATCTAATACGTTCCATTTTTATTTCCTAGCCCCATATATTTTATATATTCGCAATAAAAAATGATATAAATTTTATCAAGATCAAAAATTAATATTTCGTTTCTTGATATAGTTCAGTTAAAACTATTAATCAATTTTGCTTTTCTTAACTTTAGTTTTCAAAATTGATTCATAAATACAAGTGATAATTACAGACAACAATAAAATTATCACAAACAAAAATGAATATTCAGTTACAACTGTTAATCCTAAAATAACAATTATAAGGCCAGAAATTCCACTACCAATACATTGACATGTATTTAATTTTTTCCAGTTTTGACTATTTCTTAATGAAAATCTTGTTCTATATCCAAAAAACGGATTAGGCTTTTTGTTAAATAAAGGCAAACTAAATACAGCAAGTAGTATAAACAATCCACCAAAAAGCGTTGTAAGAATATTACTTAGATATTTAAATGGTTCCTCTAATGAAATTGAACATATGACTAACATCATAACTAGAAAGACTACTTCAACTACTAATGTTGTGATATTAATTATCATTTTAAAGTTTTTGATTTTATATTCTTCAAAAACTTCCGTTTTAACAATTCTACTTGCTAAAGCAAAAATTAAAGGAAGAATCATTATTATCGAAACTAATAATAATTCATATTTTGATCCATATCTATCCGGAACAAAATTAACATCATAATGCATTGGAATAGTTTCAGGTAAAAAACGTATAAAAGTTAATACGAGAAAAATTCCATATACTAAAAGAGCAACAATAGCATAAAAAAGTATTCTATTTATTTTTTCTCTTTTTTCCTCTTTTGGATCTTTATCATTTACTTGAATAAGTTCACTAATATCGCATTCAAAAATACGACACATATCTTTAAGTACTTCTACGCTAGGTTCGTTAATGCCTAATTCATACTTAGAAATTGTTTGTCTAGACACATTTAGTTTTTCTGCCAATCAATCTTGAGTTAAATAATTTTTGACTCTTAGTTCTTTAATTTTGTCTTTTAATTCCATAACTTTACCTGCTTATATTTTAGCAAAATAAGTTGTTTCTTCACGATATTTCTACGCACTTTATCAGTGCATTAAGCTTTTAGTAAATAATCAGTAGATAATTGGTGGTAAAAAGCCATAACCGTAATAAATGGTTATGGCTTATATTTTAAGAAACAGAAATTTCTTGTATTTCGACTTCGTCGCCTTTTGTTAAATATGTGTCTTCACTTCCACAATGCGGACAAATTTTTCCATATTTAACTGTTTCGTAAGTTTTCTTGCAACCTTCACAAAAAGTAACACCTTTAATAATGTTGATGATAAGTTTGCAATCTTTCATCATTTCTTCTTTAGAACATGCCCGCTTCCAGCAATCCTCAAGGTAACTTGGAATGATCAAACTAACTTCTCCAATATCAAGGGTAACACTATCAATATGCGAAGCATTATTTTCAAGTGCAACTTCTTTAACATTTCTAATAATATGGAATACAATTCCTAATTCATGCATTAGTCAGTGATTCCTTCTTTTTTAATTTTCTTCTTATATTCTTTATGTGCTTTTTGTGATGCCTTTTCTTCAGGAGTTTTCTTTCCAAATTTAATCTTAATTGCACGCTTCATCATATAAGGCAAAATTGCTTTCATCTTATCTTCTGAACGAACCATTGTTGAACAATCTGGGTGATCTCTAACTAAATGAATTGCATCAAATGCACATTTTGTAGTACAAACACCACATCCAATGCACTTATTTTCATCGACAACAGATGCACCACAACCTAAGCAACGTTTAGTTTCAACAATAACTTGTTCTTTAGTTAAAGTTTTGTGTGCGTCGCTGAATGATCTTCTATAATTAATCGATTCATCCATTCCTGGTTCTTGTCTTCCGGCTTCATCGTATGATTCAATAACAACTTCATCTTTGTTTAAAGCGATAAAATCTCTTCTATTTCTTCCAATAGTCATTGATGTATTTGGTTGAACAAATCTATGGAGTGAAACGCTACCTTCTTTACCATTTGCGATAGCATTAATTGCAAAGCTAGGTCCAGTTAAGAAATCACCGCCGACAAAAATATCTTTTTCATCTGTTTGATAAGTTAAAGGATTGCAAATTGGTAATCCACGTTGATTGAATTGTACATTAGTTCCTTTTAATAAATCTTTAATCTCGGATTTTTGACCAATACTGAAGATGATATAATCTGCATCAATTGTAATAGTATCGTTTTCATCGTAAGTAGGATTAAATCTACCGTTTTCATCAAATACCTTAACGCATTTTTTGAATACAATACCTTTTACTTTATCGCCGTCTTTAATAACTTCTTTAGGTCCGTAACTATTAATTAATTCAATTCCTTCATCTAAAGCTTCAAAAACTTCATCATTAGTTGCTGGCATATGGTCTCTATCTTCTAAGCAAACCATAGTTACTTTTTCAGGACTAAATCTAATTGAAGTACGTGCTGCATCAATTGCAACGTTACCGCCACCAACTACAACAACATTTCCTTTGAGTTTTTGTTCATGATTTTCGCTAGCTTTATGTAAGAAATCTACAGCTGTATAAATATTTTCACCATCGATTCCAGGAATATTTGGTAATCTTCCACCTTGGCAACCGATTGCGACATAGAATCCTTTATATCCTTGTTTTCTTAATTCTTCAATAGTAATATCTTTTCCAACTTCGACTCCGGTTTTAATTTCAACACCCATTTCCTTGAGTATATCAATTTCAGCTTCGATAACATCTTTTTGCAACTTATAACTTGGGATTCCATAAGTTAGCATGCCACCTGCTTTAGGATTTTTTTCGAAAACTGTTGGGTTATATCCTTTTTCTGCTAAATAGAAAGCACAACTTAATCCTGCTGGACCTCCACCAATAATAGCAATTTTTTCTTCCCATCTACCCATATTCGAAGGGATTACTGATTGAGGTACATAGCGTGTTTCAGCATGTAAATCTTGTTCAGCGATAAACTTTTTGACATCATCGATAGCAACTGCTTTATCAATTAATCCTCTTGTACATGCTGCTTCGCATTTTCTATTACAAATCCTTCCACATACTGCTGGGAATGGATTTTCTCTTTTAATTAAAGCTAAAGCTTCTTTAAATTTACCTTGAGAAGCAAGTTTTAGGTATCCTTGTACAGCAATATGAGCTGGACAAGCTGTTTTACATGGGGAAGTACCTGTGTCATAACAGTTAATTCTGTTTTTATCTCTATAATCTTCATCCCACTTATCTTTACCCCAATTTAAATGATCTGGTAATTCATGTTTAGGATATTTAATCTTACCATGTTTTGTACATAATTTTTGACCTAATTTAACTGCTCCAGCTGGGCAATATTCAACACATCTACCACAAGCGACACATTTATCTTTCTCAACAAAAGCTGTGTAAGCACTTCTTGACATGTTTGGAGTGTTAAATAGTTGAGATGTTCTTAATGCGTTACAAATATTAACATTGCAGTTACAAATAGCAAAAATCTTATTTTCGCCATCGATATTAGTGATTTGATGTACAAATCCATTGTCTTCAGCACGTTTAAAGATTTCTAACGCTTCTTCACGAGTGATATATCTGCCCTTATTAGTTTCAACGCAATAATCAGCCATATCACCTACAGCGATACACCATTCTTCGGCATTATCACCACATCCTTCTTTAAGTTTACTTCTACCATAACGGCAACTACATAAACTAGCAGCTAAATGTCCATCATATTTATCAAGCCAGTGAGAAATATGTTCAATTGGAAGCGACTTATTTTTCATGTCGATAGCTTTTTCAACTGGAATAACATGCATTCCAATGCCAGCTCCTCCAGGTGGAACCATTGGAGTGATCTTCTCTAATGGTAAAAAAGTCATTCTTTCAAAGAATTGTGCTAATTCAGGATACTTATCAAGTTGATCTTTACGCATATTTGTAAATTCAGCTGAACCAGGAACAAACATAGGCAAAACATATTGCTTTTCATGTCTTTCATTTTCCCAGTTATATTCCATAATTCCGATTTTAGACATTTCAAACAATATATCTTCTAAATATTTTTTATCTTTTGAAGTCATCTTAACTAATTGATCAATTGTATAAGGCACTCTAACTTTCATCATTAAAGCAATGTCTGCCATTTCTTCTGTACAAACACATCTTAATCCCCAATATTCTGGGTCTTCACTTGTTACTTTATGACCAATACGATCGGTAATTTTTTGACCAAGTTTTAATATTTTTTCACTTGGATTTTTTTCGCCTTTATACCTTGGAACAAAGGCATCACTCATTTTTGGCATATAATCTTCCTACTTAATCCAATTATCAATTTCTTTTCTAAAATAATTAGCTAATTCTTCAATTCCTTCTCCTGTTTTAGCTGAAATTAAGAAGACTTCACTGTTTTTATTTCTTGAATGTATATATTCTTTACATTTTTCAACATTAAAATTGAAATAAGGAAGTACATCAATTTTGTTTATAATTGCTGCATCACAGATTGTATACATTAATGGATATTTTAAAGGCTTATCATCTCCTTCAGGAACACTTAAAATTGTTACGCTTTTTACCGCACCGGTATCAAATTCAGCTGGGCAAACTAAGTTACCAACATTTTCAAGAATAATTAAATCTAAATTATCTAAATCTAAATTTTCTAAGCCTTGTTTAGTCATTAAAGCATCTAAATGACACATACCACCTGTATGAAGTTGAATTGATTCAATACCAACTTCTTCTTTAATTTTAATTGCATCAACATCGCTATCAATGTCTGCTTCCATAACAGCAATACGATAATCTTTTTTAAGCTCATTTAATAACTTAATTAACGTTGTTGTCTTTCCACTTCCTGGTGAAGACATAACGTTTAACAAGAAAACTTTTTTCTCTTTCAAAAATTTTCTTAAGTTATCAGCATCATGTTCATTAGCTTCAAAGATGCTCTTTTTAATTTCAATAACTTTAACTTTTTTCATACTCCCTTTTCCTAAGTCAGTGTTTTATTTATAAATTATAAATTAACAATAGTGTCTTAAATATGTACATTTTATTAAAATTGTCAAAAATTACGACACGTGACTATTTTTATGCAGTCAAAAAAGTAACTTAATATACTTTTTTCCTTTTATTTAATTATACAATTAAAGATATGTATTATTCACTAAAAACTAACTGAATATCAACTGTGATTTATTTCCTG
>ERZ1036460.284-NODE-284-length-19862-cov-10.130964_pt1 | contig 19862 bp, 14 predicted proteins | sample MGYA00514229_ERZ1036460 | MGnify/ENA primary metagenome ERZ1036460 (study PRJEB33795, sample SAMN09464921) | human gut metagenome | host: Homo sapiens | place: USA: Stanford, California | collected 2016-08 | study: EMG produced TPA metagenomics assembly of the...
TTTGTCTTTTATTGCGTTAAGGTGAAATTTATTGCAATGACTTTGTCATCTAACCGATGTAATTTCTTGCACAAAAATGATAAGTTGATATCTTTTAAAAGATATTTGTTTAATTTATAATATTCTCTATGGAAATTATATATTTAAAAGATACTAAAGATATTTTAACTGATATTAAGGAATTAGGACTTGTCCTTGGTTTTTTTGATGGCGTTCATATCGGACACGCTCAACTTATAAACTTCGCTAAGCAAAACACTAGAAGAGGATCATTAGGCGTCCTTACTTTTGATCGCGCTTTAAAAAGTGTTGAAGGTAGTTTAATGTCTGTAAGTGACAAAGCTGAAGCTATGGAAAAACTTGGTGTCGATTATCTTTTTGTTATTGTTTGTGATGATAATTTTAAAAGAATGTCTTATAAAACATTTATCGAACAAGTATTAAAAAGATTTAACCCAAAAGACTTATTCTGTGGACCAGATTTTAAATATGGATATCAAGCTGAAGGAGATGTCTCTTATTTAAAACAATGCTTCCCAAGCACATATGTATTAGGCTATGTTAAAGATCATTTTGGTGAAAAGATATCATCTTCATCGATTAAAAATTCTATTTTAAAAGGAGAAATAGAAGAAGCAAATCGTCACTTGGGTCGCGTTTATAGAGTAAATGGAGCTGTTATTCGTGGATTTAGTGCAGGTGCTAAACTTGGCTTCCCAACAGCAAACTTATTACCAGATATTAATTATGTATTCCCACCAAATGGTGTTTACTTTACAAAAACCACTATTAATGGTGTAGTTTATAATTCAATTACTAATGTTGGAACTCATCCAACAATTAATGAAGTTGCTACTCCGATTGTTGAGACTTTCGTCTTAAATAATAATTTTGATAGTTTATATGGCGAACATATTCAAACTTATTTCTACAAAAGATTACGTCCAGAAATAAAATTTAATAGTGTTGATGAACTAAAAAAACAAATTGAAAATGACGTTGCAGCATGTAAACGTTACTTCGAATATGAAGTAAAAAATTAGTTTACTTTGTTACTCGTTTTTGATATTATATTTAGGCTACTTTAAGCCAGGTTTATCGAAACCCTAACGATTTACTTAGTTTAAAGCGAATATTACATGAAGGGAAATTAAGAAAATGGCAGTTACTAAGATTGAAAAAGCAGAATTAGTCAAAAAGTTCGGTGCTACAGAAAAAGATACTGGAAACGTTAGAGTTCAAGTTGCTTTATTAACAAAAAGAATTCAAGCTTTAACAGCTCACTTAAAAGCAAACGACAAAGACCATACTGCAAGAAGAAGTTTACTTGTTTTAGTTGGACAAAGAAAATCATTATTAACTTATCTTGAAAAACAAAACAGAGACGCTTACTTAGAATTAATCCGTGAATTAGGATTAAGAAAATAGTAGAAACTAAAAATCTTAAAGCCCTATAATGTAATAGTTATAGGGCTTTTATTATGAATGCATACTCGTATCTTAAACATTATAAAAAACAGATGATTCTTGGACCAGCTTTTAAGATGTTAGAAGTTGTCTTCGAGTTATTAATTCCTTTTTTAATGGCTTATATTATTGATGTTGGAGTAGAATTCGCTACTACAAGTAACGATTATTCAAAAATATACATTCCTGCATTAATGATTTTTGGTTTAGCTGTTTTAGGCTTATGTTCTACAATTGTATGTCAATATCTGGCCAGTATTGCTTCACAAGGATATGGAACAAAACTTAGAGAAGCTATCTTTCAAAAAGTTTGTCATTTATCTTCAAAAGAACTTGATCAATTCGGCAAAGGAAATTTAGTGACTTTAATTACAAGCGACGTCAACAGATTACAAGTAAGTGTCGCAATGATGATTCGTCTAGTTTTAAGAGCGCCAACTCTTGTTATTGGTTCACTTGTTTGTGCTTTTATCATTGATTATAAAATCGGATTTATATTTTTAGGAGTAATAATTTTAGTATCTATAATATTAGCTTTTGTAATTGTTTTTTCGAGCAAGAAAATTCTCGAAGTTCAAAAAAGAACTGATGAAATCGTAACAATAACGAATGACAGTTTAAACGGAATTAGAGTTAGTAGAGCATTTAATAATCAGGATTACGAGATCAATAAGTATAAAAATAAAACTGATTCGTATTATAAAGAAATGAAGAAAGTTATGTTTTTAAATGCTTTAACAAATCCATTAACTTTCTTAGTTATTAACATTGCGATTGTTTTGGTTGTATATTTTTCTAAAGATGCAATTGTTCTTAATGGAACATTAACAACAGGGGATTTAACGAGTTTAATTAGCTACTTAAATCAAATGTTTATTGCTTTAGTTGTTGTATCTAATTTAGTTGTTATTTTTACTAAAGCTTTTTCGAGTAAAAAAAGAGTTGAAGATTTATTAAATAAAGAATCAAGTATCGTAAATTCTCCAAAAGTTGGAAAAATCAATTTGCCATTAGGTGAAGAAATTATTCGCTTTAATAACATCTCATTTAAATATGCCATAGGCGATAATGAAGTTGTTTCAAATATTAACTTCTCTATTAAAAAAGGTGAAACGATTGGTATTATTGGTGGAACTGGAAGCGGAAAAACTACTCTTATTAAATTAATGGAAAGATTTTTTGATGCTACAAGCGGAGAAATTTTATATAAAGGTCATGATATAAAAGATTATGATTTAAACGAACTTCATGAAGAAATTAGTCTTGTTAATCAAAAGGCCGTACTTTTTAAAGGCACTATTAAATCTAATCTATTAATGGGTAATAAAAACGCTACTGAAAAAGAAATGTGGCAAGCATTAAAAGAAGCTTGTGCTTATGAATTTGTTAAAAAATATGATGATGGATTAGACCATGAAGTAGTGGAAAAAGGTTTAAATTTTTCAGGTGGTCAACGTCAAAGATTATCTATTGCTAGATCGTTAATCAAAAACTCTGAAATTGTCATTCTTGATGATTCAACAAGCGCATTAGATTATTTAACTGAAAAAGAATTAAGAACTAATTTAGCTAATAAAACTGAAGCAACAAAAATTATTATTGCTCAAAGAGTTTCTAGTTTAATTAACGCTGATAAAATCATTGTTATGCATCATGGAAATGTTGATGGAGTAGGCAAACATGAAGAGCTCCTAAAAACTTCGAAAATTTATAAAGAGATATACGATTCTCAAAATGGTAATTAATTATGAGCTCGAAATCTAGATTATTGTTTTATATTAAAAAACACCCTATATACGTAGTTTTATCTTTAATTTGCGCACTTATTTTTGTTATTTCAATGGTTTCTATGCCTTTAGTAACAGGAAAAATGGTTGATGTTATTAAAGATATGGTTGTCTCTTCAAGCGTTGATGAACATTTAAATTCTTTATTTTTTCTTATTAAAATCGCTTCATTACTGATTGTTTTAACTGTCTTATTTGAATTCATTTTTGAATACATTGTTGGATTATTTGTTGAAAGAATTACCAAAGATTTAAAAGATGATTTATTTACCAAACTTAATGAAGTAAGTATTCGTTTTATTGATAATCACGCTCATGGAGATTTAGTTAATAGAAGTATTGTTGATACAGAAAATGTTAACAATGCTTTAATTAGTGGATTTAAACAACTCTATCAAGGAACAATCCAAATAATTACTACACTTACAATTATGTTTATCTTCAATTGGATTCTCGGTTTGATTGTTGTTTTATTAACGCCATTAAATTTTATTGTCGCTTATGTTTTTACAAAATCTAGTAAAAAAAGTGTACGTGCAACCGCTAAAGAACAAGGCGAACTTACTTCAATTGTTGTTGAAGACTTTGAAAACCTTGATATCATCAAATCTTTTAGCTTAGAAGATGAGAGTTTTGAAGCTTATGCAAAACAAAATGCTATCTTATATAAATATGGTCAAAAATCTCAATTTATGACTTCAATGACCAATCCTTTAACAAGATTAATTAACTATTTTACATATTCTTTAGTTGGTATGATTGCTGCTATTTTATGTGCTTATAGTTCTAATAGTGATTATGTCGTATTAGGCGCAAGTTGTACAATAGGTACAATTTTAACTTTCGTTCAATATTCAACACAATTTGCAAAACCATTTAACGAGATTTCTTCTTGCTTAACAGAAATCCAAATTGGTACTGCTTCAATGAGAAGAATTAACGATATATTAAATGAAGAAAAAGACATCGATGAAGGCAAAATTGTTAATAAAAAATTAGTTGATGAAATATCATTTGAGAAAGTTTGTTTTTCGTATGAACCAACTCAAAAACTTATTGAAAACTTTAATCTCAAAGTTAAAAAAGGTCAAAAAATCGCGATTGTTGGCCCAACGGGTTGTGGAAAAACAACTATGATTAATCTTTTATTACGTTTTTATGATGTTACTAATGGTTCAATAAATGTTAATAGAACAAATATTAACGATTTAACTAAAGAATGCTTAAGAAATAAATTCGGAATGGTTCTTCAAGACACTTGGATTTTTGAAGGTACTGTTTTAGAAAATATTAAATATGCTAAACAAGATGCTTCAATGGAAGAAGTTATTGAAGCAAGTAAAAAAGCCAATGCATATAATTTCGTCAAACATTTACCTAAAGGTTTTGATACAAAAATTAGTGATAAATATGGATTAAGTGTAGGCGAAAAACAACTAATTTGTATTGCTAGAGTTATTTTAGCAGATCCTGAAATTATGATTTTAGATGAAGCGACAAGTAATATTGATACAAGAAGCGAATTAAAAATTGCTAACGCTTTTAATGACATGATGAAAGATAAAACGTCATTTATTATCGCACATAGATTATCGACAATTAAAAATAGTGATTTGATTATTGTTATGAAAGATGGTCGTATTATCGAGACTGGAAATCATAAAGAATTATTAGAAAAAAATGGATTCTATTCAAGATTATATGCGGCTCAATATTCTAATTAGAATTTAGATGTGATAACATATTGCATATGGAAATGGAAAATTCATTTATTGCTGTAATAAAAGCCATTGTTTACGGAATTGTAGAAGGTATCACTGAATGGTTACCAGTATCATCAACTGGACACTTAATCATTCTTAATAGTTTTTTCCAAACTAGCCAAATGTATGGAGATCCTTTTTGGGAATTCTTCTTGGTTTTTATTCAACTAGGGGCAATTTTAGCTGTTATCGTTGGATTCTTTAAGGAATTAAATCCTATAAATCCAAAAATTAGTTCTCGTGATAGAAAAAGTATTTTAGGCGTTTGGGGAAAGATTATTGTAGGTATTATCCCAGCAGGATTAATTGGCGTTCTTTTTGAAGCTTTAGACATTGATGCTTATTTAGACAATGTAATTATCGTTGCTACAACACTTTTTGTGTATGGTGTTCTTTTCATAATCATTGAAAGTTATAGAAAAAGAAAAGGAATGGAAGTTCAAGTTTTAAAAGAAATGAAGTTCTATTCTAAGAATCATGCTGAATCAATCTATGATGATGTTAAAGATTTAGATTATAAAATCGTTCTTATAATCGGATGTGCACAAATATTAAGTCTTATTCCAGGAACAAGTAGAAGTGGTGTTACTATCTTATCAGCTTTACTTTTAGGATGCAGTAGAACATGTGCTTCTAAATTTAGCTTTTATTTATCCATTCCGATTATGCTTGGAGCAAGTTTAGTTAAATTCTTGTCGTTTAGTCAAGTTGGTATTCAATGGAACACTAATGAAATTATTTATGCAACTGTCGGTTTAGTATTTGCATTTATTACTTCGATTTTAATTATTAAGACATTACTTAAATTTATTAAAAATCACACATTTATTGGATTTGGATACTATAGAATCGCACTTTCAATCGTTTTGTTTACTCTTTTAGGTGCTGGCTTAATTTCATAACTTTGAAATTAAGTTTTTAAGTGCTTTATAAGTAGAAACACGATTGTTTTAAGTGTAGAATGTTTATTGTTATATAAAGAGAGAAAAAAGAAAGATGAAGAAAGTATTTGAGTTAGAGTTTTATGGTAAAAAACTCAAAGTAGAAACAGGAGAGATTGCAAAGCAAGCTGATGGAGCTGTTTTTACAAGATTTGATGATACTGTAGTTTTGTCTACAGTTTGTTGTTCAGACGAACCTAAAGAAGGAGATTTCTTCCCTTTAACAGTTGGTTATGAAGAAAAACAATATGCTATTGGAAGAATTCCTGGTGGATTCTTAAGAAGAGAAGGAAGACCAGGCGAACACGCTACATTAACTGCAAGATTAATTGATAGACCAATTAGACCTATGTTCAGTGAAGGCTTCAGAAACGAAGTTCAAATCGTTAACGAAGTCATGAGTGTTGATTTAGATGCAACACCTGAAATGACAGCAATGTTTGGTTCATCATTAGCATTAACAATTAGCGATATTCCTTTTGATGGTCCTATTGCAGGAGTTTATGTTGGAAGAGTTAATGGCGAATATGTTATTAACCCAACAGTCGAACAAAGAAAAAATAGTGATTTAAATTTAGCTGTTGCTGGTACAAAAGAAGCTATCAACATGGTTGAAGCTGGCGCAGATGAATTAAGCGAAGATGAAATGTTAGATGCTATCATGTTTGGTCATGAAGCAATCAAAAAATTATGTGATTTCCAAATTGAAATCGCTAAAGAAATCGGAAAACCTAAAAGAGAAGTTTCTTTATATGCACCAGATCCAGTAATTACTAAAGATATTTACGATAGAATCGGTGAAAAGATGGTCAAAGCAATTTCTATCTTTGATAAGTTAGAAAGACAAAACGCTATTGATGCTCTTAAAAAAGAAATTTTAGATGATTACGATGCAAGAACATATGTTAACGATAAAGATCATCGTTTAAGTATGTTAATGGTTAATGATATTCTTGAAGGAATGGTCGCTAACGAAGTTAGAAGATTAATAACAGAAGAAAAAATCAGACCTGATGGAAGAAAAGTTGATGAAATCAGACCATTAAACGCACAAACTGATTTATTACCTAGAGTTCATGGTAGTGCTATGTTCACACGTGGACAAACTCAAGTTATTTCAACTTGTACATTAGGTATTAAAAATGATGAACAAATTTTAGAAAGTTTATCACCAGAAGAAACAAAAAGATGGATGCACCATTATAATTTCCCACCATTTTCAGTCGGTGAAATCGGAAAAATGGGTAATCCAGGTAGAAGAGAAATTGGACATGGTGCTTTAGGTGAAAGAGCATTAAGTTATGTCTTACCAAGCTATGAAGACTTCCCATACACAATTCGTTGTGTTGCTGAAGTTTGTGAATCGAATGGTTCATCTTCACAAGCAAGTATTTGCGCTTCATGTATGGCTTTAATGGCAGCAGGTGTCCCAATTAAACGTATGGTTAGTGGAATCGCTATGGGATTAATTACAAGCGGACCATTAGATGGAAATCACCCATACACAATCTTAACTGATATCCAAGGTTTAGAAGATCACTTCGGAGATATGGATTTCAAAGTTGCTGGAACTGAAAAAGGTGTTACAGCTCTTCAAATGGATATCAAAATTAAAGGTGTCACACGTGAAATTTTACATGATGCTTTAATGCAAGCTCATGTTGCTAGAGCAGAAATTAGAAAAGTTATGAGTGAAGCAATTGCTGAACCACGTCATGAACTTTCAAAATATGCTCCTAAATTTGAAACATTCTATATCGATAAAGATAAGATTAAAGATGTTATCGGTACAGGTGGAAAAGTTATTAATGACATCATCGAAAGATGTAACGATGTTAAAATCGATATCGAAGATGATGGAAAAGTTACTATCTATCACACAGATGCTGAATCAATTGCTAAAGCAAAAGATATTATTACAGCTATTGTCCGTGAAGTTGAAATTGGTGAAGAATTTGAAGGTGAAGTCACTAGAGTTGAAGAATATGGTGCTTTCGTTAAATTATTCGGTGATAAAGAAGGTTTATGCCATGTCTCAGCTATGAAATGGGGCTTCTTAAAAGACGCTCGTGATTTCGTAAAAGTCGGAGATACATTAAAAGTTAAAGTTATTGGTGTCGACGACCATGGAAAAATCAAAATTTCACACAAAGAATTTGAAACTAAACCAGAAAATTACGAAGAAAGACCTGCAAAGAAAGATTTCAAAAAAGATAACTTCAAAAAAGAATACAACAAAAAACCTCAATTCCAAGAATTCAAAAAACCAGCTCCAAAAACTGAAGATGGATTCAAAGAATATAAAAAAGTAGAAGAACCTAAAGTTGAGGTTAAAGAACCAGTTGAAAATAAAGAAGAGTCAAAAGGTATTTTAGGTTTATTCAAGAAAAATAAAAAATAAACAATGAATATTTTAATTGCAAGTGACATTCATGGATCTAGAGGTGCAAGCGACAAGCTTGTGTCTTTAGATTCTTTTTATAACTTCGATAGAATCATTTTATTAGGTGATATTAATTATAGTGGTGCCAGAAATATACCTCCTATTGATTATTATCCAATTGATGTTTGTAAGAATTTATCTTTATTAAAGGATAAATTAACTATCATTCGTGGAAATTGTGATTCTAGAGTTGACGAATTTGTTTTAGGAATTCGTTTCGAAGATAAAATTGAAGAAAATATCAACGGTCATCGTTTCATATTAACTCATGGTGATTTATTTACCGAAAATGATTTTACTTATAATAAAGGTGATGTTTATATGTATGGACATACTCATATTTATAAATTAGAAAATCATGAAGGCCATTTTGAAATAAATCCTGGAAGCACAACATTACCAAAAGGTGGTAATGAAGCGAGTTATATGATATATAATTTAGAAGAAGATAAAATAACGTTATTCACAATGAAAGATGAAGTGATTAAATCACTTGAATTGCGTTAACCAATTTATGATAATGTTTTTGAAGGTGAATACATATGAATGATAGAATTAGAATTATGGCTCTTGGCGGCCTAGACGAAGAAGGAAAAGATCTTTACGTAATTGAAGTAAACGACAACATTTTTGTTATTGGAGGTGGATTCAAATATCCAACAAAATCTACTCCTGGTATCGACTTTATTATTTCAAACTTTGATTATTTAAAGGAACATAAAGATAAAGTTAGAGGCTATATTATTCCTAAAGGAAAAAGAAATATTTTTGGTGCTATCCCATACATGATTAAAGAAGTACCAGCACCAATTTATTGTACTGAATTAACAGCTTTAAGACTTAATCAATTCAGTAAAGCAAGACAAATCAATTACGATTATCAATTTAAAACAATCGAATTGCCAGCTAAAGTCTCGATCAGTGGAGTTATTTTTGACTTCTTTTCAACTTGTGCATCGACTCCATCAACATTCGGTTTCTCAATTAGAACACCATTAGGTAACATTGTTTATAGTGGTGACTTTATTGTTGAATATGGAAATGATGATTTCTTTAAATTAGACTTGAACTCATTAGGTAAGATCGCAGAATTTCCTACTCTCTTATTATTAAGTGAGTCAGTTAATGCTACTAAGTTAGGATATTGTTCTCCTAACCATAAACTTATAAACTTCTTATCTAATTGTTTGAAAAAACAAACAGGTAGAATTTTTATAGCTTTACATTCTAATAATCTTTATCACATCAATGAAACAATGAAAGCTTGTGTGGAATATAATAAGAAAATTATTTTCTACGATGATACAACTAAAGATATTATGAATCTTAAAAAGTATTGGACAAACATGAATTTTAATCCAAAAAGTATTGTTCCAGTCGAAGATATTTTAAGATATAAAGACAATGATTTAGTTATCATTTTAAGTGATAAAGGTGAAAGAATTTATGAAAAGATTTCTTTACTTGTAAACCATGAAAACGAAGAAAAACAAGTAAAAGTCGGTCCAAACGATACATTTATCATGGCTTGCCCACCAAGTGATAATAACGAAGTTATCGCAACTTCAACAATTGATGAAGTTTATAGATCAGGTTGCCATGTTAGATATTTAACTAATAAGAATCTTGTTAAGATGCATGCTTATGAAGAAGATTTAAAAATGCTTCTTTCGTTACTTAAGCCAAAATACTATTTTCCAATTGAAGGATATTATGTTAACTTACTTGCTAATGCTAAGTTAGCATTTGAAATGAGAATTGGATTAACACATAACAACATTTTCTTACTTGATAATGGTCAACCATTAGATATCACAGAAAAAGGTGCTACTATCGATTTCTCTAATAAAGAAAATATCCAAGTTGGTGATATTATGATCGACGGAAGCGGTGTTGGCGATGTCGTTAATGAAATTATTAATGACCGTACAAGATTAAGTGAAGATGGTGTTGCTGTATTTGGCGTTGCTGTTAGTAAAACAACTCGTGAAATTATCGCTGGACCAGATGTTCAAATGAGAGGTTTCTTATTCTTAAAAGACAAAGAAGCAGATATTATGCTTAAAGAAATGACAAGAATGTTCATTGACCTTGTCGAAAAATGGTTAAAAGAAACTAAAACATTTGATAATAAAAAAATCGAAGATCAAATCGCTCAAACAATCAGCAAGTTCTTATTGAGAAATTCAAATAGAAACCCTGTTGTTAAACCAAATGTAATGGTTATCGATTAATAAAAATCGTAATTAAATTTTAATAAAACTAAGGCTATAAAATATGTATAAGATATGTATTTTTTAGTCTTTTTTTAATATAATTAAAAGTATGAGTAAAGTTAAAAATAAAATAGTGAATCTTGTAGATTCAAATTGGTTAAAAGTTGCTTCAGGGATATTTATTTGCTTATTTTCGATATTTTGTGCTTTGTCCTATACTCCGTCTAGCGACTATTTTATTTATGTAAGTAGATTTTTTAACTGGTGTTTATCTTTCCTTGTTGGAAGCTATTTGGCTTTCGCAGTATATGCTGTTTTATTTTTGTATGGATTATCTTTAATTTTTTCTACCAAAAAAAGAGTTAAAGTAAATATTGATTTAACTATTTTCGGAACTTCACTCATCATTTTAGGTGCTTTAATTTTAATGTCTAACTCCCAAACTTTAAATGTTGCTGATGAGTCGTATTTAACTTTTGCAAATTTCCAAAAGATTTTCGAAAAAACTATTTTAGAAGATTTCCCACAAACAGATTTATTTTCTAATAGTGGAATTATTGGGATGTTCCTTGTTGCTTTATTAAATAGCCCAATGACTTATATTGGCAGTAATGTAATTGGATCAATTATTTTATTGCTAGGAACTTTCTTCGCTTTAGCTAAACCTTCTATTAAGTTTTCGAGAATAATTTTTGATTATTATCGTGCTACTTTTGGTAAAAAACAATTACATGAAACTGGTGGATATAATGTAGCGAAAGATATTAGTTATGATACTAATGCAATCAACGCTATTAAAATTAATCAAGAAGCTAAAAAAGAAGAAGAAACGTTAAAAGAACAAGCTGCTATTCAAGCTGCACCAACTTTTGAAGAAACTAGATATGTTTCAAATCAAGAAGTTTTTCAAACAAAGCGTTTAGCTGATGTTAATACAATTGGATTAAGTAAAGCGAGATTTGATCTTGATGGTGAAAATAAAGTACAACAAAAAGAAGAAGTTATTACTCAGCCACAAAACAATCAAAATATGTTAAATGCATTTTTTAATGATGATACCGGAGAAATTATCGATAAAGTTGAAATAAATGCACCTCAAAATAATGAAACTAGTGCTTTTAGACAAGTTAGTGACATGTTTACTATACCTCCTAAAAAAGTAGAGCAACCTATTAATCAAACATTTGGTGCTTTAAATAATGAAATTAATAATGAAGAAAAATTTGAAGCTAATCCATTAAGTTCAAGTGAAACTGATGATTTTAAACCTTCGATGTTTGAACTTGATTCTAGTAATGAATCAAATGTCATTCAATCTTCAAGAATGAAAGAAGACTTTGTTTCTATAAAAGAAGAAGTCCCAGTTGCTCCTACATTTAAAGAAAGAGGCAATGAAATTTTTTCATATAAGGAACCAAAAGTTTTAACTGCTGAAGAAAGAGCTAAATTAGATGAATTAGCAAATAAAAAACCAGAAGCTTATTTTGACAATGAATATTCAAATAAAATCGAAGTTAAACAAGTTAAGCCAAAAAATTATGCTTTGCCAACAAGCGATTTATTAGAAGAGCGAGATGAAAGCAAAGGTAAAGAAGAAAACGAGGCAGTTGCTGGTGCTAGACTTAAAAAAATTAATCAAATTTTTGAGGATTTAGGTGTTGGTGCCCAAATTACTTCATACACAATTGGACCTAGCGTTACTCAATATGATGTTCAAACTGATCGTAATGTTTCGGTTAATGGTTTAGGAAAATATATTAGTGATATTAGTATTCGTTTAGGCGGATTGGATGCTAGATTTGTTCCGATTGTTCAAGGAAAATCAACTTCAGGAATTGAAATTGCTAACGCAAAAAGTAGCTTAGTTAATTTCAAAGAATGCATGGATGATTTAAATAACAATAAAGCATCAAAATTAACTATTCCATTCGGAAAAGATATTAGCGGACGTTATGTTACAGCTGATTTAAAAGATTTCCCTCACTTATTAGTTTGTGGTACAACAGGTAGTGGTAAATCAATTTTTATTCATAGTGTCATCATGAGCTTAATCATGAGAAATACTCCTGAAGAATTAAAATTAGTCATGATCGATCCTAAACGTGTTGAGTTTGGCAAATATAAAGATATTGCTCATTTAATGTGCCCTCCAATCAACGACTCAAATAAAGCTTACATTGCTTTAAATAAATTAGTTGATTTGATGGAATTCAGATACCGTTTATTTGAAAAAACTGGTGTTAGTAATATTAAACAATATAATGCTGATGCATTGGAAAACGGAAAAGATAAATTACCATATATCGTTCTTATTTGTGATGAGTTTGCTGATTTAATGGATACAAATAGAAAATGTAGTGAACCAGTTGTTAGAATTGGACAAAAAGCTAGAGCTGCCGGTATTCATATGATTATCGCAACTCAAAGACCTTCAGTTAATGTTATCACAGGTGTTATTAAGGCAAATTTACCTGTTAGAGTTGCTTTAAGCTGTTCAAGTTATACAGATAGCCAAACAATTTTAGGTGAAGGCGGTGCAGAAAAATTATTAGGAAATGGCGATATGCTTGTCATGTGTCCTTTATTAACAAAACAAGGATTTACTCGTGTTCAAGGCTCTTTTGTTGATAATAAAGAAATTAAGCACGTTTGTGATTTCTTACGAAGCAATGCTGCCCCAGAATATGATCCTGAATTTGTTGATTTAGAAGATAGAAGTAAAGTTACAAACATCGATAGTGATGAACAAAGTGCAAAAATCGAAAAGGCTTTCGATGATAAATATGAAGAAGTAAAAAGACGGGTAGTCAATGAAGAATATACATCCATCAGTAAAATCCAAAGAACATTTGGGTTTGGTTTCCCTCGAGCTGGAAAAATTTTTGCTAGACTTGAGGAAGAAGGAATTGTTGCTAAAGATACTGATTCAAATAATGCTAAAGGAAGAAAGGTCCTTGTTCATCATGTAGAAGTGGTTGAACAAAGCGAAAATCCAGGAAGTAGTGAACAATCAACTTTTGAATCAAATTACGGCGGCATGGGAAATTACTAATGCCAGTCGGGATTGATTTAGTTACGATTTCTCGATTTAAGAATCACGAACGTATTGCCAAAAAAATTCTTAGTAAAAAGGAATATAATGAGTATTTATTTGCTCATGATAAAATGCAATATGTTGCTAGTCGTTTTTGTTTAAAAGAAGCGTTTTTAAAAAGCATTAAAACTGGCATATTGGATTTAGATTTAAAAGAAATTGAAGTTGTTAAAGAAGAAAGTGGAGCGATTCATATTTTATTTCGTGGCAGAGAATATGAATGTTCTTTATCGCATGAATTAGATACTTGCGTAGGAGTCGTTATTTATGATTGATACATATTTTGGAGCTAAATTAGTTGATTATAACACGATAAGAATCGCTATTTTTTCTAGTGTAAATAAAAGTAAAAATGTACCTTTTCAACTTATAATTGACGGGAAATATAAAGAAGATTTACAAGTAATAAAACAATCATTTTTAAATGGACTTTGTTTATTTGAATGTCGACCATCTTCAGCTATTGAATTAGGTAAAAATTATATTATTCAATGTAGAGATTTCGGTAGTGCTTCATTAAATGTAAATGATGCAACTGGATTTCAAAATTTTGATGAAGATTATTTTTATGACAATGATGATTTAGGATTTACTTATACTAAAGAAGCAACAACGTTTAAAGTGTGGGCTCCTTTAGCTAGCAAAGTAAGTTTATTTATTAGAAAAAATAAAGAAGACACTTTTGTCACTTATAAAATGAAAAGAGAAGATAAAGGAGTTTATTCAATCACTTTACCTGGTGACTTTGATGGATATTTTTATCGTTATCAAGTGACAAATAGCGGCTTAAGTTTTATAACGACTGACCCATATGGAAAAGCAAGTAGTGCGAATGGAAAAGATAGCGCTGTTATCGACTTTTCTAAAGTTCAAATTGATTTAAATGAAGCTAATTTACCTACATATAATAACTATGTAGATGCAATTATTTATGAATTACATGTTCGTGATTTTACAATCGATGATTGCACAACAATTGTTAATAAAGGCAAATATTTAGGTTTAACTGAAGAAGGAAGATTAACCCCTAAAATGAATCCTGCTGGGTTAGACTATTTAAAAGAAATCGGTATAACTCACGTTCAATTATTGCCAATTTATGATTATCAAACAGTCGATGAATTAAATCCTGATTCTTCCTACAATTGGGGTTATGATCCTCAACAATATTTTGTTCCTGAAGGAAGCTATTCATTAGATCCTAATGACCCTTATTCAAGAATAATTGAATTAAAAAAGATGATTAGTGCTCTCCATAAAGCAGGCATTAAAATAAATATGGATGTTGTTTTTAATCATGTTTATAACTATGAATTCAGTGTCTTTGAAAAAATCGTTCCTAATTATTATTTTAGGAAAAACAGAAATGGAACATTATGTAACGGTTCAGGATGTGGTAATGATTTAGCTACAGAAAGACCAATGGTAAGAAAATTAATTATCGATTCTTTAAAATATTGGATGAAAGAATATGGTATTGATGGATTTAGATTTGACCTTATGGGTTTAATCGACATTGATACAATGAATAAAGTTTCGAAAGTTTGTAAAGAAATTAAAAAAGACGCCATGATTTATGGAGAAGGATGGGATATGAATACCAATCTTCTTCAAGATAAGAAGACATCAATTTTAAATTCTTTTAAAACTAAAGATATTGCATATTTTAACGATACATTCCGCGATGTAATAAGAGGAAATAATGACTTAAATTATAGTTATGGTGGATACTTATTAGGTGATGTTTCTTATAAAGAAGGATTTAAATTTGTTTACATGGGTAGCTGTGTAAATTATTTATACGCACCACGTTTTTTAAATGCTAATCAATCGATAAATTATGCTGAGTGTCACGACAATTGCACTTTATACGATAAAATTTCAAAAACTTTAAAAACCGATGATCCAAAGCGCATTTTGCCGATTATCAAATCTATAAATTTAACTATTCTATTTGCTAATGGAGTTCCATTTTTTCATTCAGGACAAGAAATAGGATTAAGCAAAAAAATGAGAGATAATACTTATAATTTAGGTGATGAATATAATAAGTTTAATTATCGTTTATTAGATGAAAGATTTGATTCGTATTTATATTTTAAAAGTATAATTACGGCTAAAAAATCTCAAAATAAAAAAGGCTATATAAGGTCAGAACCTAAAGAAATAATGAAAGCAAAATCGTTCATAGATTTACCAAAAGGTGGACTTATGATAAAAAGCGAGTATATTGAAGAAGGTAAGAAAACTGGCTTCATTGTTGTAATTAACCCTAACAATGAATGTTTAAGTGTTTCTTTTGATGATTACTATAAGTTAGTAATTGGTGATGGAGGTTATCTTAAAGGCAGTGATATTTATGTTCAAAACGGAGTTATTTCTCCTAATAGAGTTGATGCCTTTATTAAAAAATAAAAAATGTGGAAATATTTTAAAGTAGTTGTTAAGGTAATTTTTCCAGTTTTATTCGCTTATTTTTCTTGGATGATTAAATATAGTCGTCATCCAGAAAAATACGATTTAAAACTTAGATTTTCTAAAGTTCAAAAAATTATCCGTAGAATTTTAAAAGCATTTAATGTATCGATTAGAGATATTGATTTAGCTGAATTTAATAATGTTAAAGAAGGTGATAAAAATAGATTCATTATTTGCAACCATTTAAGTGATGCCGATCCGTTAATTTTAATAGCCTACGCAAAAAGACCAATCACGTTTGTTGCTAAAAAAGAAACGATGAAATTTCCTTTTGTCGGAAGAATTATCAAAATTTTAAATGGTGAATTTATCGATAGAGAAGATTTAAAGATGCAACTTAAAATCTTTAAGAATGTCGAAAGAAAAATGAAAGAAATTGAAAATCTTGATTGGATTATTTTCCCTGAAGGCACAAGAAATAAAACTGATATTAATTCAGTTCAAGAATTTCATTATGGTACATTTAAACCTGCAATGAGAAATTCTTTAGATATTTTTGTTCTTTCATTATTAGGTTCACAAAGAATTTTAGATAAAAAATGTAATGATAAATGCTATGTCATCCCTATCAAACTTGCTAAAGTCATTACAAGTGAAGATTATAAAGATAAAACTACAGTTGATGTATCAAATGAAGCTTATGAAGCTTGTAAAGAAGGAGTTTTAAGCCTCGTTGAAGAAGATTTGGATTTATCTCTAAAATTTAGTAAGAAAAATTAATGTCTCAAGCCTTTTGGATAAAAGTTTTTGAGTTGATTATTTACTAATTTTACAAAACCAACATTTATTGATTTGTATGAAACTGGGTAAAAACCAGTTTTTCTTTTTACATCTTTTGTTATTTGATCACCGTGTAAATATAATTTTAGTTCGTCTTCATTAAGTTCGATAGAAGTAGAAGAATCTAAATAGTGAGAAAGATGAAAAGAAGGGATTAAAATCTTTTTATTAATTTCAAAAACTTCTAATCCTGGTCTAATTAAATTTAATGGTTTTAAGTTCAATAAGTTATTAGTAGCATAAACTTTATCTTTTAAAATAATTTCACGTTTAAAATCTAAATTATATTCTTTTATATATTTTGGATTTTCAAGTTTTATTTCTTTTATTTTTTTATTACTCATACCGTCTTTTTTTAACAAGGCGATAAATTGACCTTCACCTTTATAAAGATTTGGGAATAAATGGATACTTTCTTTTAAAGCAGCGTCTCGATAAAATTTTGCGTTTTCAAAAATAGGAACTGGATGAATATCATTATGATTTTTTAAAACTTCATTTATAACATCTTCGTTTTCTTCCTTACTAAAAGAACAAGTGGAATAAACGATAGTGCCACCTTCTTTTAACATAGTAATAGCATCTTCGAGCAAAGAAATTTGTGTTTTTTGTAAAGAAAGTACTTTTTCAATTGTCCAATCAAGTTTTGAAAGTCCATTTTTTCTAAACATTGCGCTACCGCTACATGGAGCATCTAAAATAATTTTATCGAAAGTTTCAAAATAATTATTTTTTATTTTAGAGAAGTCGTTATTTGTGACGATAACATTACTTTTACCAATACGCTCAATATTTTTAGATAATTCTAAAGCCCTTGAATGCGATAAGTCGTTACTTATGACTTCAAAATTTTTGTCTTTATTATATAAAAGAAGAGAAATAGTTTTTCCTCCGGGTGCACTACATAAATCTAATATATAATCTCCATCTTTAATATCTAACAAATTAGATACTATGGCACTAGAAGCATCGATTATGTAATAGCAACCAGCAAAAAGCAAAAATGACTTACCAAATTCATATTCATCTTTGTCGTAATAAAATACATTTGGTAAAAAATCATGTTCTATGATGTTAGGGAACATTTTAATAAAAGTTTCTTTGTTAATTTTCTCAGTATTTAAAATAAGAGAATTAGTTCTTTTTTCATCTAGACTTTCAAGTAATGATTCAATAAAATCTTTCGATAAATATGTATTAAGATTTGAAATAAAATTCATATGAATTATAATAAAATTTATCTTATTAAAAATCTATATATTAATAACCAGGAGATAAGTATTAAATGGATATTATTGAAATTATTGAGAAAAAAAGGGATTGTAAAGTTTTAAGTAGAGAAGAAATTCATTACTTTATTAAAAATTATGTAAGTGGTGATATAAAAGATTATCAAGCTAGCGCTTTACTTATGGCTATTTTTATTAACGGAATGAATAATCAAGAAATCGCTGACTTAACTGAAGAGATGAGAGTAAGTGGTGATATCTTAGATTTAAGTGATATTCCAGGAATCAAAGTTGATAAACATTCAACTGGTGGCGTTGGAGATAAAGTTAGTTTAATCCTCGGACCAATGATTGCTTCATTAGGAGCAAAACTTGCTAAGATGAGTGGACGTGGTCTTGGTCATACTGGTGGAACTTTAGATAAAATTGAATCTATTCCAGGAATGAGAATTGATTTAACCGAAGAAGAATTTAAAGCTCAAGTTAAAAAGATTGGTATTGCTATTATTGGTCAAAATTCAAAACTTGATCCTGCTGATAAAAAACTTTATGCATTGCGTGATGTTACGGGAACGGTTGGTTCGATTCCTTTAATTGCTAGTTCGATTATGTCTAAAAAATTAGCAAGTGGAACTGATGCTATTTTACTTGATGTTAAATATGGCAATGGTGCTTTTATGAAAACTATCGAAGATGCTAAAAAGTTAGCTAACATGATGGTTGAAATAGGGAAGTCACTTCATAAAGATGTTAGAGCTGAAGTTACAGATATGAGCGAACCTTTAGGGTTTGCTGTTGGTAACAACCTTGAAATTAAAGAAGTTATTAAAACTTTACATTATGAAGGTCCAAAAGATTTAACAGAACTTTGTATCAATAGCGGAGCTGTTTTACTTAATCAAGCAAAATTATTTGATGATGAAGAAAAAGCTAAATTAGCTTTAATTGAAAATTTAAAAAACGGAAAAGCGTTTGACAAATTTGTTGAGTTTGTAGAAGCTCAAGGCGGAGACACTAGCTACGTCATTCATCCAGAAAAATTCGAAATGGCTAAAAATATTATTCCTATTTATAGTAAGGAAGAAGGTTACATCGAAAAGATTGATGCTTTAACAATTGGTTTATCAAGTATGCATCTAGGAGGTGGAAGAGAAACTCTTGATGATATTATTGATATGTCAGCTGGAATTATATTAAATAAAAAAGTTGGCGATCCAATTAAAAAAGGTGAACTTCTTTGTACACTTTATACTAATAAAGAAGAAGTTGAAGATATTAAAGATAGAGTATTTAATGCATTCTCTATATCTTTAAATAAAGTAAATAAAGAAAAAAGCCATATATTTATTAAATAATTACTATTTCCTTGTGGTTTTACCACAAGGAATGGGAGTAATTTAAAAAAATAAAAAAATTTTTAAAAAAGTACTTGCACTCATTTCAACTTGGGTGTAACATATACCAAGTGCTTTCCCAAAAGGAAGCCAACAAAAATCAAGTAAAAAATAAATTTAAAAAATTTAAAAAAAGTACTTGACAATAAATACTGCTTGTTGTAGTATATTAAAGCACGCGACGTAAGTCACAAATTAATAGCATTAAGCGTGCGAGAGATCTTTGAAAACTAAATAGATGTACAAACAAAAAGAAACGTCAATTTATTT
>ERZ1036460.285-NODE-285-length-19739-cov-11.614611_pt1 | contig 19739 bp, 17 predicted proteins | sample MGYA00514229_ERZ1036460 | MGnify/ENA primary metagenome ERZ1036460 (study PRJEB33795, sample SAMN09464921) | human gut metagenome | host: Homo sapiens | place: USA: Stanford, California | collected 2016-08 | study: EMG produced TPA metagenomics assembly of the...
AAAAATCTTATACTTTGAATTACTCTAGGTATATTTTTTAAGGGAGTTTAGGTTAGTAAGCGCATCTTCTTTGATGCCTTATTTTCAGTATTTTTAATTCAAGTAGCAAATAAAATAAGCTAATTTCTTTCTGCTTTTAGTTCAAAAAGAATATCTCTAAGTTCAATCGCTCTTTCAAAATCAAATTCCTTAGCAGCTTTATTCATCTCTTTTTCAACCTCTTTAATTTTCTTTTCGAGTTCTTTCTTTGTCATCTTTACATTAGCTTTTGGCAATGTAATATTATTTTCCTTTTCAGCAATGTGAATAGGAGGTTGAATAGCTTTAATGATAGTTTGAGGAATAATTCCATTTTCATTATTATAAGCTTCTTGAATTTGTCGACGTCTTTCGGTTTCGTCGATACATTCTTTCATAGATTTAGTAATTGAATCGGCATACATTATCGCTTTTCCATGTTCGTTTCTAGCAGCACGACCAACAACTTGGATTAAACTACGTGTACTTCTTAAGAATCCTTCTTTGTCAGCATCTAAAATTGCGATAAGACTGACTTCTGGGATATCTAAACCTTCCCTTAAAAGGTTAATACCAACTAAGACATCATATTTCCCTTTACGAAGTTGATAAATAATTTCAGTTCTTTCTAAAGTTTTACATTCACTATGCATGTAAACAGTTTTTATATCATGCTCTTTAAGGAAAGTCGTTAAATCTTCAGCCATCTTGATTGTTAAAGTAACAACCATAACACGTTCACCTATTTCGGTACGTGTTTTTATTTCATGCATCAAATCATCAATTTGACCTAATGTTGGTCTAACTTCGATAACTGGATCTAATAAACCGGTTGGTCTAATAATTTGTTCAACAAATTTTCCATTCGTCTTTTCAAGTTCATAATCACCAGGAGTTGCGCTCGTGCAAATAACTTGATTAATTTCACCTTCGAATTCTTCAAAATTTAAAGGTCTATTATCTAAAGCACTTGGAAGTCGGAAACCATACTCAACTAGAGTTATTTTTCTAGAGCGATCTCCGTTATACATACCTCTGACTTGAGGAAATGTTACGTGACTTTCATCAACAATTAAAAGATAATCTTTAGGAAAATAATCCATTAAACAGAATGGCCTTTGTCCTGGAGCACGTCCATCAATATGTCTTGAGTAGTTTTCAATACCTGGACAAAAACCAAATTCTCTCATTGAGGCAACATCTTGTTTTGTCCTCATTTCGATTCTTTCTTTTTCTAAAGGTTTCTTTTCTTCTTCGAAATAATCCATTCTTGTAATTAACTCTTTTTCGATTTCATCACAAGCTTTTAAAATTACATCATGACTAGAAGCGTGGTCATAAGCAGGAAATAGGTCGTAATACTTGAACTTTTCCATAACTTCACCGGTCAAATAGTTACATTTTGCAATGTTTTCAACATCTTCATCAAAACAATCTATTCTTATATACCAGTTTTCACTATTGCTAGGCATAATATCAATTACATCTCCATGAACTCTAAAACGTCCAGGAGCAAGGTCAATATCATTACGTTTATATTGGGCTTCAAGTAGTCTTCTAAAAAAATCTTTTCTATTAATTTGTTCTCCAACACGAACTTCAAAAATTAATTTTTTATATTCATCAGGATCAGTAAGACCATAAATTGAAGCAACACTAGCAACAACGATTGTATCTCTTCTTGAAACGATAGAGTTAATTGCACTAACTCTCATCATTTCAATTTCTTCATTCATCAAAGCACTTTTGTCAATATAAGTATCACTTGAAGGAAGATAAGCTTCAGGCTGATAAAAATCAAAGTTAGAAATAAAATACTCAACTCTATTTTCAGGAAATAATTCTTTCATTTCACTATAAAGTTGACCAGCTAAAGTTTTATTGTGAACCAATATTAAAGTCGGTTTATCAACTTCTTTAATGACATTAGCCATTGTAAAAGTTTTACCAGTTCCAGTCGCGCCTAAAAGAACCTGATACTTCTCGCCGTTTTTTATACCAGCGACAAGTTCTTTGATTGCCTCAGGTTGATCTCCGTTAGGTTTAAAATTAGAAACTAGTTTAAACATTTTTATTTTCTGTTGTATCTATAGTTAGAACTTTTTCTTCGTTCTTATTTTTTTAATTCATTAATCTTTTTAATATATTTAAATGATTCAAATTCGCTTGTTTTAATTTTATCAAAGCCTTCACCACCAACAAATAAAGTTTGGTTAAACATACAGAAAGCATTTTTATCAATTTTAGCGATTCCGTTTTTAATTTTTGTATATTCTCTTCTAGAAAAACATACTCTAATCATAATACGTTTTTCTTTTGTATAACCACCAGTTACTTCAAATATTGTAGCACTTCTATCTAAGTCATGGAGGATAAAATCAAGCATTTCATCGGACTTATTTGAAATAATATCTACCATGTAAGCACTTGTATTACCTGAATAAATTAATTCAATAAGCATTGAAGTAATAAATGCTGCTACGATACCAATGATACCTGTGATTAAATGAGAATTGTCGCCGTTAACAACATTTACAATAATGCCAATTATAACAATCGATCCATCAAAACAAAAAAATGGAATTGATTCTTTTATACCTGTGAATTTAGAAACAATGAAAGTTAAAATGTCTAATCCGCCAGTTGAACCTCCTGCATGGAATGTTAAAGAACATCCTACACCAGTAAACGTTCCGCCTAAAATGCCAATAAGTAACAATAAGCCAATATCAATATTTAATGCATCTAAATTAGTAATAACGCCATTTGTTATTTCAATTGGAACATCACCAGGAATTAATGCTTCTAAAAATGGTTCTAAGACACCTGTTCTCATGATAAGCGAAAGGAAAACAGGATAAAAAATCGTAGATATTAAAGAAGATACAGTGAACTTAAATCCTAAAACGATGAATCCAATTACAAATAATCCCCAGCTTAAAATAAAGCTCATAATATCAGGAGCAATAAAATCAGATGTGAGAATAGTAATACCGGTGATTCCGCCACTTATAATTTGAAAAGGAATAAGCAAAAATCCACTTCCTAGACTAAGAACAAAAGTTCCTGCGAGTAATAAAAAGAGATTTCTTATATTTTTAAATAAGTTTTCCTTTGCAAAGAACGTTTTAATTGAATCAACGATACTATTCCGCATTATTTTTTGCCTCCATTTCCAAGTAAGAATAAATAAATTTATCTAAATCACCATCCATAACTTTGTCGATTTGTGTATCTTCATAATTTGTACGGTTATCTTTAACTAATGTATATGGGCAAAAAACGTAACTTCGAATTTGCGAACCCCATTCGATATTTTTTTGTTCGCCAACGATTCCTTTTAATTTAGCTTTTCTTTCAGCTTCTTGTCTTTGGAACAATTGACTCTTAAGCATGTTCATTGCTAATTCTTTATTTTTTAATTGTGTACGTTCGATTTGGCAAGAGACTACTATTCCAGTAGGAAGGTGAGTAATTCTAACAGCTGTTTCAACTTTATTAACGTTTTGTCCGCCAGCTCCTCCGCTTCTATAAGTATCAACTTTCAAATCACTTGGATTGATATCAATTTTAATAGTGTCGTCGAATTGGGGGACAACATTTATGCTAGCAAAGCTTGTATGTCTTCTAGCATTGCTATCGAAAGGAGAAATACGAACTAATCTATGAACACCTTTTTCACCCTTAAGCATTCCATAAGCATTTTTTCCTTCAATAAGTAAAGTTACACTTTTAACTCCAGCTTCATCTCCAGGCAAATAATCTAATACTTTAAATTTGAAATTATGCTTTTCGCTAAAACGTTGATACATTCTTAAAAGCATATCTGCCCAATCACAAGCTTCAGTTCCTCCTGCACCTGGATGAATTTCTAAAGTCGCAGGTAGTGAATCATATTCTCCGCTGAATAAAACAAGTTTCTTAAGTTCTTTAATTTCTTTATTTGCAGCATTAAAAGATTCAATAGCGAGCTCGCCCATTTCATCATCATTAACATCTAATGTTTGAACAAGCTCATCTATATCACTTATTTCTTTGCTTAATTTTGTAAACAATTCAACTTTATTAATTAAATCGTTCTTTTTATCGATAATTTTACTAGCTTCTCTTTGATTACTCCAAAAATCATCCTTGAGAGCCATATTTTCATATTCTTCAATTTTAGATTTTAATTTAGGTACGTCAAAGAGAATCACCGAGCTGAGAAATTTCTTCCTTAGCCTCATTTAATCCTAACTTTAAAACATATAAATCAATCATCTCATTAAACCTTCTATGAAACTAATTTGTGTGAACATCATCAAATTCGTGATCTTCAGCAGCTTTAGCATTTTTGTCAATGTGTGTGATATTTAAATCTGTTGAAGTTGGTTTATTTACGACTTTGAGATCTTTTTCTTCTTTATTTTCTTCTTTTACTGGAGTTGTATTTGATTGAGCGTTAATTGTGAATGCATCTTTTGGTTTATCATCAACTTTCTTTTCTGCTTTAACGTTCATTAAGTTTAAAACAACTTCAAGTGAAATTGTTTCGAGCATTTCTCTAAACATAGCCCAACCTTCATTAACATAGTCTTGAAGTGGGTTAATTTGACCATAACTTCTTAAAGAGACTGATTCTCTAAATCTTGTCATGTTATCAATTTGTTGTGTCCAGTTTCTATCGATACATTTTAATGTAACTTGTCTTTCGATTCTATCAGCTAATTCTTTATCCCATTCTTTTTTCTTTGCTAAATATGATTCAAGTAAGACTTCTCCTAAGTCTTCACCACCTTCTTCAGGATTTGCTTCATCATATAAGCTTGGCTTAATAACACCATCTGGTAAGAAACGTGGAACGATGATAGAAACTAAATTTTCACCGCTAACAACTTTATTTTGTGCATTTTCAGGAATTGATCTCTTACAAAGAGCGATACCACAATCCTTAAATGTTTCAAATAATAATTCGTTGATGTCTTTTGCGTAAAGAATTTGGTCACGTTTTGAATACATGATTTGTCTTTGCTTACTTAAAACATCATCATAATCAAGTAAGTTTTTACGAACATCGAAGTTTTGTCCTTCAATACGTTTTTGAGCGCCAGTAATAGCGTTTGTTAACATTCTACTTTCTATAGCTTCTTCACCATAACCAGCGAACATTTTTCTTAAGTTGTCATTAGCAAATCTAATCATTAATTCGTCATCTAATGAAACATAGAATCTTGAAAATCCTGGGTCACCTTGACGTCCTGAACGTCCTCTTAATTGGTTATCAATACGTCTTGATTCGTGTCTTTCTAAGCCAAAAACACAAAGTCCACCAAGTTCTCTTGTTTCTTTTGTTAACTTAATATCAGTACCACGACCAGCCATGTTTGTAGCTAAAGTGATTCTTCCTCTTTCACCAGCATGAGAAATGATTTCAGCTTCTTTAGAGTGGTTTTTAGCATTTAACATTTCAAATTCAAGGCCAGCATTTGCTAAATATCTTGCAACTTCTTCACTAGCTTCAACTGAAGGAGTACCAATAAGGATTGGTTGTCCTTTTTCATGTCTTTCTTGGACTTCTTTAACTAAAGCTTTAATTTTGAAATCTTTATTTGCGAAGACATAGTCAGTAGCGTCTTGTCTAAGAACAGGTCTATTTGTAGGAACACAAACAACCTTCATGTTGTAAATCTTTCTAAATTCCTCTTCCTCAGTTTTAGCAGTACCGGTCATACCACCAATTCTTTTAAATAATCTGAAGAAGTTTTGATATGTGATAGTGGCTAAAGTAACTGTTTCTTCTTTAATTTTGACGCCTTCTTTAGCTTGAATAGCTTGTTGTAAGCCATCACTATATTCTCTACCTTTTAAAACACGTCCTGTGAATTGGTCGATAAGTTGAATTTCATTATCTTGGTCAACTAAATATTCAACATCTCTACCCATAATGTAGTTAGCTTTTAAAGCTTGGTGAATTCTATGGACTAAATCTTGATATTGAGGAGCATAAAGATTTTCAATACCAAACATTCTTTCTGCCTTATCGACACCAGCATCTGTTAAGTTTACAGATTTTGTTTTTGGATCAACTTCGTAGTCACCATCTGGTACATAATCAGGATGTTTTTTCTTGTATTCTTCATCAACTTGAGTGCTTGCTCTAAGCATTTTTACAAATCTATCAGCTACTGTGTATTGTGAAGCACTTGCTTTAGCACCACCTGAAATAATAAGTGGAGTTCTTGATTCGTCGATTAAAACACTATCAGCTTCGTCAACGATACAATAATTTAATGGACGTAAAACTCTTTGTCCAACTGTTGGAGACATATTATCTCTTAAGTAGTCGAAACCAAGTTCACTGTTGATAGTATATGTAATATCACAAGCGTGAGCTGCTTTCTTTTCTGTCGTTGTTAAACTATGCAAGTTAACACCAACTGTTAATCCTAACCAACGGAAAACTTGTCCCATTTCATTAGCGTCTCTTTGAGCAAGATATTCGTTAACAGTAACGATATGGACACCTTTACCTGTTAAACCGTGTAAATATGCTGGCATAGTTTCAGTAAGAGTTTTACCTTCACCAGTTCTCATTTCAGCTACATCGCCATCAGTTAAAACTAATCCACCAATAACTTGAACGTCGAAAGGATACATTCCTAAAACACGTTTATCAGCTTCTCTAACAGTTGCGAAAGCTTCATATCTAATGTCGTTTAATGTTTCGCCTTTTTTAAGTCTTTCTCTAAATTCTTTTGTTTTAGCTCTTAACTCTTCATCTGTAAGCTTGCTCATAGCTTCAGCATATTTATTAACAGCCTTAACTTCCTTTTTGTACTTTTTGAGTATTCTTTCATCTACTCTGAATATTTTTTCAATTAAATTTGACATATAATCACCTACACAAAATCTTTAAAATTATACCATTATATATAATGGTAATAAAGTTCAAAAATTTCTATAAATTTATTAATAACTTTTCAAGTCTTATTTATTGAACCAAAATTTCAAATTCGACAATAAAACAATTTTATATTTTGTAAAAATAGCCCTTTCAATCGCATAAATTTTTACTTTAAAACAGGCAAACCATCTCCAATAATTTTTAATTCCTCTTCTGTAAAATCTCTTTTTGCAACAACTAAAATTTTTATTCGTTTAGGATTATATTTTTGAATAAGTTTAATAGCTGCTCTAATACTAGAACCAGTTGTACAAATATCATCAACAATCAAAATATTTTTACCTTTTAGCCTTCCTCCATTTTTGATGTCGATAACTTTATCAACATTGATTCTATCCTTAAAGTGACCATCACTTTGCTTATGTTCTTTTTTCTTAAAAAGCACATTTTCAAATGGCAATTTTAAGTCTTTAAAGATTTCTATTACGTGATTAAATCCTCTTTCTTCATCACTTTTCCTTGATGAAGGTAAAGGTACTAAACAATATTTAAAATATCTTAACTTTAGTTCAATCCTAAATAATTCAAGAAAGACATTTCTTAACTCATAATCCTTACAACCTTTAAACTGGAAAATAAGTTTTTTAATAATGTCATCATATCTGTATAAAGCTAATGCATCATATCCATCAATTTTAAAGTGTTTAAAATATGGCATCATTTTATTTAAACACGTACTACATAATGGAGGATCAACAACGAAATAATGGAAACATTTTGGATTAAATTCTTTAAAACAAATCTTACAAATGTGAGTTTGAGAATTCGATTTCTTTGATAGACTTTTTAATTGCTTCAGTTTCTTTTGTAGTGATGTAAATAACTTCTCCTTCTGTTGCTCCAATTACTCTTCCTACCCTTCCTGAAATTTGTATAAGACCTTCTTTTGTATAAATTTCATTTCCTGCGTTATAAATAATTACTTGTAAATTTTTAATCGTAACACCTCGTTCCAACACTGCTGTCGTTACTAGAAATTTATACTTACCTTCTTTAAAATCATCAATGATTTGACTGCGATTTAATTGCTTTGAGTGGACAAAATTGCCGCATTTTACAAATATTTTTAACATTTTGAAGAGAATTTCGCATTCTGCAATAGTAGGAACAAATACCAAAACCGGTTTATCTTCCTTTATAAATCTCTCTAAATATTTGAGAGTTTTATAAGCCATTAAACTATTTAAAGTTCTACAAACTTTTGGAACTGGTATCGGTTTTTTATGATACCTTGTATAAAGTTCTATCAAGTTTTTACCTTTTGTTTTTCTATAATAATCAATCATTTCTTCAGTTGGAGTTGCGCTCATCATGACATAATTTCCTTTAACACTACGTTTAAAAAGCGCGTTTAAAACAAAGTCTCCTTTAAACGGAAACGCATCAATTTCATCTAGAATTAATAGATCAAAATAAGCTTCATAACGATAAAGTTGATGTGTTGTTAAACAAATTATATCGCCTACTAATTTATCAGTATGCCCACCATACACACTAACAACTTTATACTTAGAAAAAGTATTTTTAAGGCGCATCGCTAATTCAATAACAACATCTTTTCTAGGTATTGCAAATCCAACTCTATAATTTTTCTGAAGAGCATAATCAATAACACCAAAAACTAATTCAGTTTTTCCAGCTCCACAAACCGCATAAATTAAGGTGTCTTCTTTTCTTTTAAAATATTCAATCGTCTTAGTTGAAATTTCTTTTTGCTCAGGACTTAATTCATATTTTAAAGTATAGGATCCTTTATACTTTCTTTCATAAATTAAATCATCCGCTGGCTCTCCAAAAAAAGTTATGCAACGCCTACAATAAGGATTACCATTAATAAAACCGACGTACTTTTGATCTTCGTTTCCACAAATCGGACACTTATAAATAAAAAATCCCCTTTCACTATACACAAAACAGTGAAAGAAGGATTTTTTCAAAAATAATTTATTTTTTTTATTTATTTTCTTCGTCGATGATCGTTTGAACACGCAATTCGTGTCTTCCACCTTCAAATTTAGCATTAATAAAGATGTCAATTCTTCTTAATACATCTTGAAGATCCATATACTTAGCACCAAAACTAATCATATTTGCGTTATTGTGTTCTCTTAATAAATGAGAAACTTCATCATTGTATCCGATTCCACAACGTACACCTTTTACTTTATTTGCTGCGATAGAGATACCTTCTCCACTTGTGCAGACGACAATTCCTAAATCAGCTTCTTTTGAACTTACTTTTTGAGCCGCTAAAATTCCATGTTCTGCATAATTACAACTATCTAAAGAATTTGTTCCACAATCAATAACTTCAATGCCTTTATTTGTTAAATATTTAACAATTTTTTCTTTATATAAATATCCACCATGATCACATCCAATTGAAATACGCATTAAACTATCTCCTTTATTTTTTCTAAACTGATTGGCCCTTTTCTAATTAAAGAAATTTCTTCACCATCAATTTTTATAATAGTTGAAGCAAGTCCGTTTATACATTCTCCTTCAACAATTGAAACATCGTCATCTTTAAAATATTCGTAAGCAACTTTTGAATTTAAAGCAGGTGTTTCTCCTGATTTATTTGCGCTTGGTACAAGTAAAGGTGCACCAACTTTTGAAATCATTTTTAAAACAAATTCGTCGTCTGGTATTCTAACACCTACAAATCCAGTACCTAAATCAATAAAATGAGGTACCTCTTTTTTAGTTTTTAAAATCAAAGTGATTGCTCCAGGCATAAAATGTTCAATAATTTTACGAGTTGCATCATTAATTTCCACAAGATTCTCGAATTGACTTATATCACTACACATTAATGTGAATGGTTTGTCTGGTGGTCTTTTTTTAATTTCAACAAGTCTTTCATAATTTGATTCCGAAGTCGCTTTTATCCCAATTCCAAAAACCGTTTCAGTCGGAAAGATTAACGCTTTGTCTTCTTTTAAAATTTCAACGCACTCATCAATTTGAGCTTTATTTAAGAATTCCATCTTTATAGCCTTTCAAGATAATTAAATATCTATCTAAATTATAAATGTCTTGATAAAACTTGTATTGAATTTGCTCATCATCTTTAAAATATTTATTTATTAGTTCGGTGAGTCGTTCTTTTTGGTCATAGCCAACTTCAAAAGCCATCATGAATTTATCATCATTCATAAATTTCGAATGATTTTTGAAATAGTCTTCATAGAAAGTTACTCCACCCTCTGTCGTTATTGCATCGATTGGTTCGTACTTTTTCACTTTTTCTTCAATTTCGCTGTCGTCAGGAGCATATGGTGGGTTACTAATTAAAACATCAATCGGCTCATCTAATTCTCTTAAAGGAATTGATTTATCACCTTTTAAAAAATGAATATTAGCATTAAACTTTTTAGCGTTAATTTTCGCTACGTCTAAACATCTATCGTGGATATCTGAAGCATAAACTTTTGATTCTTCAAAATATGCTTTCATATAAATTGCAATACAGCCACTTCCTGTACAACAATCAGCAATAAATTTATGTCTAATTTTATTATCTTGAATAACACTTTTAGCTAGTAAAACAAGGCCTTCTGTTTCAGGTCTTGGTATTAAAACTCTTTTATCAACATAAAAATCAAAGTCTAAAAAAGGAGCAATATTTAATACATATTGAATAGGTTCTCCTACTGTTATTCTATTGAATTTATCGATGAAAAACGAATAATTTTTAATTTCTTTGTCGAAGTTTAAAACTAAGTCTGTATATGAATCAAACTCATTAGCAAAAATAAGGATTTGATAAATTTCACTATCTGAAATTTTTAAATCCTTATTAGTAATTTCTTCTTTTGCTTTTAAATAAACTTCCCTATTAGTTAGTTCCATCTTTGTGGCCTGCAATTTGTTGCTCTTGATCGAAGTTAATTAATGCATCAATGATTTGATCTAAATCACCATCCATTACTCTATCAAGTTGTAATAAAGTGAATCCGATTCTATGATCGGTAACTCTATTTTGTGGGTAGTTATAAGTTCTGATTTTTTCATTTCTATCACCACTACCGACTTTACTTCTATATTGAGCTTCAGTTGCTGCTTTTTTCTCTTCTTCAAGTTTCATAAGTTTACTTGCTAACATTTGCATACAAATTTCGTGGTTTTGAATTTGGCTCTTTTCTGTTTGACAAGAAACAACAACACCTGTAGGAATGTGAGTAATTCTAACAGCAGATTCTGTTTTGTTAACGTTTTGTCCGCCTGCACCTTGTGATCTATATCTATCAACTCTTAAATCAGCTGGGTTAATGTTAATATCATTTGTTTCAACTTGAGGCATAACAACTACAGTTGCTGTACTTGTATGAATTCTGCCATTTGCTTCAGTACGTGGGACTCTTTGAACACGGTGAACACCGCTTTCAAATTTTAATCTAGAATAAGCATCGTCACCACTAACAACAAATTGAACATAAGAATATCCGCCAACACCAGTAGGAGATTCGTCAACAACTTTGACTTTCCATCCTTTCGTTTCGCAATATCTTATATACATTCTAAATAAATCACCTGCGAAAATATTAGCTTCGTCTCCTCCAACAGCTCCTTTGATTTCGAAAATAATATCTTTGCCATCATTAGGATCCTTTGGAATAAGTAAGATTCTTAACTCTTCTTCAATTTCGACTAAAAGTTGTTCGTTTCTTTTAAGCTCTTCTTTACCCATTTGAGCAATATCAGGATCTGCATCTCCACACATTAAAAGAGCGTCACTCTTATTTGTGTTTGCATATTCCCATTCATTAAACTTTTCAACTATTGGTTCAAGTACACTTCTTTCTTTACTTAATTTCTTGAACTCTCTCATGTCACTGCTTGTTTCTGGAAGCATTAATAACTCATCAATTTCCTTTAATCTTTTGTCACTTGCTACCAATCTATCATGCATGTTTTTATCCATAAAATTTAAACCTCTTCAATCGCTAGAAATTATAACAAAAAATTAATATAACTTTAATAGCAAATACTCACATATTTTTAAGACTAGAAAATGCATAAATCATAATAGAAATTACTATTTTTACGCTAAAAACCGCCTAAAAACCTACTATTTTTGATTTTTAATAGCTTTTTCATTGATTTTTTTGCATGTTCAATAAACAAATAGTTTTCTTTATAAGAAAGCATCTTTCGTGTATAATAGGTACGTATATATGTCGTACTTAGCACTTTATAGAAAATACAGAAGTAAAAATTTTGATGAATTAGTTGGCCAAGATGCCATTAAAAGAACTTTAACAAATGCTTTAATAAGTGGAAAAATTTCTCATGCTTATTTATTTAGCGGACCTCGTGGAACAGGTAAAACGAGTGTCGCAAGACTATTTGCTAAAGCTTTAAATTGTGAAGAAGGTTATGGTCACATTTGTAATGAATGTAGTAACTGCATCGCAATTAATGAAGGTAGTCACCCAGATATTATCGAAATTGACGCTGCAAGTAACAGCGGCGTTGAAGAAGTTAGAACACTTATCGAACAAGTTAAATATGGACCTATTAAGGGTAAGAAAAAAGTATATATTATCGACGAAGTCCATATGATGACAAACAGTGCTTTTAATGCACTTTTAAAAACATTAGAAGAACCACCAGAATATTGTGTATTCATTCTTTGTACAACAGAGCCTTATAAGCTTTTACCCACTATTTTAAGTAGATGCCAAAGATATGAATTCAAAAAAATTAGCGATGAAGATTTAAAGAAACTTCTTGTTAGAGTTTTACTCGCTGAACACGTCACTTGTAGCGAGGGCGCTTTAAAACTTATCATTGAACTTTCTAATGGTGGTGCTAGAGATTCACTTTCTCTTCTCGATCAAATTATTTCATATTGTGGTAACTCAATCGATGAACCTTCCATTATTAAAATGTTTGGTTTAACTACTGCTCAAGAAAAAATTGATTTATTAAAAGCAATAAAAGCTCAAAACACTTTAGAAGTTTTAACCACAAATGAGTCATTTATTAATAGACATGTTGATTTATCTAGATTTGTTAATGAATTACTTTTCTTATTAAAAGATTCACTTGTTTATAGTAAAACTCGTAGCAAGGATTTAATTACAAACAGCAAAGAAGAAGACGCTAAACAAATTATGCTCAATTTTAGCGATGACGAGCTTACTTTTTACATCGATAACTTAATTAAATGTCAAAATGAATTTAAGACAGCAAATAATCCAGCTTTCCTCTTTGAGATTTATTTATTAAAACTTATTAAAGGTGAAAATGGTACTTTGCCAAATAAAAACGGGATTATTTCTCGTCCACAAGTTAAAAAAGAAGCACCTCAACCTCAAGTTATAAATAAAATTGAGTCACCTGTTGAAGAAACTAAAAAAGTCGTCGAGGAAACTCCATCATCTAAAGTCACACAGGAAAAAGAAGAAACTTCATTTAAACAAGAACCATTTCCTGTTGTTCCTGAAGTCGCATTCAAAATTTCTAAATCAAGTTTATCTTTATCACCTTTAAAAGTTGAAGGCGATTCTAATAAAATTGATTTACAACGTATTTTAGAGCTAACAATTATCGCAAATAAAGTTGAAAGAATGTCGCTCATAGAAAGATGGCAACAATTAAATACTTTACTCGACGATCCAGAACAAGGTCCTTACGCTTCTTTACTTTTAGAGAGTAAGCCATATATCTTAACTCAATATAATTTGATTTTATTATGTGATTTAAAAATGCCTGCTATTAAAATCAACATTATCGAGAATCAAGAAAATATTGTTAAATTAGTTAAAAAATTATTAGGTCGTAAAGTTTGTGTTTATGCACTTAATAGAGATGATTCTACTCAACTTATGAAAACGTATCGTAATTTAGAAGAATTAAGACAACTTCCTAAAAAAGATACAATCGAAGATAAAAAACTATTTTAAGGAGATTAATTTTTATGAATATGCAACAAATGGTTCAAGCAATGAACAAAATGCAAAGACAATATGAAAAAGAAAGAAAAGTTCTTGATGAAAAAGAATTCAAATATGTCGCTAATGGCGCTGTTGAAGTCGTTTTAAAAGGTGACAACACACTTTCAAGCATCACATTTGTCGATCCAGAAATTTTAAAAGAAGATCCAGAAATGGTCCAAGACATGATTAAGTTAGCTTTTGATGGCGCCAAAGATCTTCTCGATAAAGCCGAAGAAGAATTAGCAAACAAATTCCAAAAAAGTGCTATGGGAGGACTTCCATTTTAATGAAAGAATTGGAAGCCATTGAAAAACTTACCGATTCATTCACACTTTTTCCTTCAATTGGAGAAAAAACAGCTGAGCGTATGGCATACGCTCTTTTAGATATGTCTACAGAAAATGTAGACAGATTAATTGCTTCAATTAAAAACGTAAAAGATAAAATTCATCCATGTCCAATTTGTGGCTTATTAACCGAAGATGATGTCTGTTCGATTTGTTCTGATTCTTCTAGAGATAAATCAATATGTATGGTCATTGAAAATAGTAAAGATGCTATCGCTTTTGAAAACACCAAAACATACAATGGAATTTATCATGTTTTAAATGGAGTTATTGCCCCAAGCAAAAATATCGGTCCTGAAAATTTAACTATCAATAAACTTTTAGAAAGAATTAAAGAAGGAAATATTAAGGAATTAATTATTTCAACAAGCGGCACAATCGAAGGCGAAACCACTGCTCTTTACATCAATAAAATTTTAGAAAATACCAATATTAAAATTTCTAGAATTGCGTGTGGCATTCCAATCGGAGCAAATTTAGACTATTTAGATACACTGACTTTAGATCGAGCTTTGAAAGGCAGAACTAAATTAAAATAACGGAGGATTACACTATGTTTATTACATTCGAAGGTCCAGATGGAAGCGGAAAATCAACAATTATCAAATCACTTTATGAGCAATTAACCGCTGAAGGTTATGATATTTTACTTACAAGAGAACCTGGTGGAACCCCTATTTCAGAACAAATTAGAAATGTTATTTTAGATAATAACAACACTGCATTAGATCCTAGAACCGAAGCTTTACTTTATGCTGCAAGTAGACGCCAACATCTCGTCGAAAAAATTTGGCCAGCATTAAAAGAAGGTAAAATTGTTCTTTGTGATCGTTATTTAGATTCATCTTTAGCTTATCAAGGCGGAGCTAGAAATCTCGGAATCAATAATATTTTAGATATCAATTTATTTGCTACCGAAAATACTTATCCAGATTTAACAATTTTCTTTGATGTAGCTCCTGAAATTGGATTATCAAGATTAAGTCACGATAAAAAGCGTGTCGCTGATAGACTTGACAACGAAAGTGAAAATTTTCACCATGTCGTTTACGAAACTTTCTTAAAAATTTGTGATAAATATAAAGATAGAATCGTTAAAATCGATGCATCTAAATCAATTGAAGAAGTTAAAAAGGAAGCTTATATAGCAGTTAAAGAAAAACTTAATGGAGTACATTAATTATTTAGAAACATACCAAGATATCGCTTATAAAATTTTTTATAATGCTATAAAAAATAATAGGCTATTCCATGCCTATCTTTTAGTCGGTGAAAACGGAACTCCATTAGCTGAAGTTGCAAAATTTATTGCTGCTTCAATTATATTAAAAGAAGAAAACGAAGAACCTTTTGAAATAGAAGGCAAAAATGGATATGACCGAATTTTATCGAATACATTCGGTGATTTTGTTTATCTTGATGCTAAAAATGGTTCAGTTAAAATTGATGAAATTCGTTTTTTAGAAGAAAAATTTTCTAAAACAGCTGAAGAAAAATATGGCATAAAAGTTGCCATTATTAACGGCGTTGAAAATTTAGCAAATGATTCTTCTAACGCTTTATTAAAGTTTTTAGAAGAACCACTTCCTGACACATATATATTTTTATTAACTGAGAATGAATTTGCTTTATTACCTACTATTAAAAGTAGAGTTCAAACAATACATTTTAACAATTTAAGTCAGGAACTTTTATTGCAAGAAGCAAATGAGTACGGCGACTTACCAAAAGAAGCTGAAATTCTATCTTTCTTTTATAATGATTCCGAATTAATAGCTGAAAAATCACAGGATGAAACGACTATTAAACTTATAAATTTAGTTGTTTCAACTTTGGAAAAAGCTAAAAATAATCGTTTAGTAATGAATGAAGTTTATAACTCAGTTCTTAAACAAGTTAAAGACAAGATTACAGCAAGATTATTTTTTGACTATTTGATCATCTTTTTTAAGGAAGCATTAAAATTTAAAAATGGCAGAAATACAATTTTAAAAAGTTATGATAATATATTAAAAGATTTATCTTGTTTAAGAAATTTAGATAATTCAATTATCGTTTTAATGCATTCTAGAAACGAATTAAATTTTAATCTAAACATAAATTTATTGATAATCGAAACAATGAAATCAATATTTGGAGAATCAAAATGAATTACTATATAAATGTAAAATTCAATCAAAGTAATAAGACATATTACTTTGCTACTGACGATATTTCTCTCCAAGTCGGGGACAAAATTGTAGTCGAAACAATCGTTGGATTAGAACTTGCTGAAGTTGTTACGACTCCTCAATTGTTAGAAACGCTCAATTTTGATAGAGAAATTAAGCCTATCTTAAGAAAAGCAACATCAGAAGATTTAAAAGCTTTTGCTTACAATTTAGAACTTAGCGAACACGCAGCTAAAATTTTTACTAACCACATCGAATCTTTAAAACTCGATATGAGACTTTTGGGTACTCAGTATACATTAGATAGAGCAAAAGTTTTATTCACTTATGTCGCCGATGATAGAGTAGATTTTAGAGAATTATTAAAATTATTAGCAAGCGATCTTCATTGTCGCATTGAATTAAAGCAAGTAAATGCTAGGGAAAGAGCTCAACTTGTTGGTGGGCTCGGTGTTTGTGGATTGCCACTTTGCTGTACATCATTTTTAACTCAATTCGAAGGTGTTTCATTAAACAAAGCAAAAAATCAAATGCTTTCAATTAACATTCCTAAGTTAAGTGGCCAATGCGGAAAATTAATGTGCTGTTTAAAATACGAAGACGATTATTACACAGAAGCAAAATTAGAATATCCACCACTTAACACAAAAGTTCATTATCAAGATGCTGAATTTAAAATCAATAGTTTCAACATTTTCACAAAAATTATTAAATTACAAAATGCAACTGATGTTGCTTTCTTATCATTAGATGAAGTTAATGCTTTATTAAAAAACGAAAATAAATCTGTCACTCATCCACTTGATAAAAATCCAATTATTAAAGCTAAACCAGTAAAAGACGAAACGATAAAAATTGAGAAAATTAAAGAATTCAAAGAAGTTGTTCCTCAAGAAAATAAAGTTAAAGAACCAACTCCTTCTAAATCAAAAGAATCGAATAAACCTCAAAATCATCAAAGTCAAAAACAAGAAAACAAGAAAAAAGAGTTTACTGAAAAGCCTCAAAGAGGTTCTCAAACACCTAAAAATAAGAACCAAAATCATTCTCAAAAGCCTCTTGAGAAAGAGAAAAAATTCGATAACAACAATAAAAAGCCTGCAAAACGCGAACAAAACCATTCTGAAGAGCAAGGATTTGATACAAGTAAGTTCTTATTTGCTGGTCAAGCTAACAAAGTAAAAGAATATCAAGACACGTATTACAAGAACAATCGCGACGACAAACAAAAACAAAATTCACATCATCCAAACAATCATAAAACAAAGCAAAACAAGGAAAGCAAAAAAACTGAAGGTAAAAAATAATGGCTGGTGAATTATTTTTAGTGCCTACTCCAATTGGCAATTTGAACGAAGTTTCTCCTCGCACACTTGAAGTTTTAAGAACTTGTGACTTTGTTGCATGCGAAGATACACGTAACACTTCTAAACTTTTACACCTTTTAGGTATAAATAAAAAGTGTGTTTCTTGTCATGAACATAATGAAAAAAGTGAAAGCATACGTATTGTCGATCAAATTTTAGAAGGTAAAAATGTGGCTTACGCAAGCGATGCTGGATATCCTTGTATCAGTGATCCTGGGGCAATTTTAGTTCATGAAGCTATAAAAGTTGGAATTAAAATCACTCCTATTAGTGGTCCAAACGCATTCTTAAATGCTTTAGTTGGTAGTGATATCGATGCTCATCACTTCCTCTTTTACGGATTTTTGGATTCTAAAACCTCTCAAAGAGAAAAAGAGCTTGAATCTTTAAAGAACATTCCTTATACCCTAATTTTTTATGAAGCACCACATCGAATCAAAGATACGTTATTATCTTTAGAAAAAGTTCTCGGAAATAGAAAAGTCACTATCGCAAGAGAATTAACTAAAGTTTATGAAGAATTCATTAGAAGCGATTTAACTACTTTAAATAACACCGATAAAGAGTTTATTGGTGAATTAGTAGTTGTCGTAGATAAACCAGAAAACTCAAAAAGCGACGATTCCATCGATGAATTTGTTGATAAAGTTAATTTATTAATCAAAAACGGATTCAGCCAAAAAGATGCATGTCAAGCAGTTGCAATCCTATTTAATAAAAACAAAAACAAGCTTTATAAAGCTTCTTTAAACTAAAAAAGCCCTCGGGCTTTTTTTATTTGAACGAAATACTGAACTTTGTTCCGATTCCAACTTTTGATTTAATATTAAATTTAAAGTTATATTTTATACAAATATGTTTAACAATAGCTAATCCTAGTCCGGTGCCACCTAAATCACGACTTCTGCCTTTGTCTACTCGATAAAATCTTTCAAAAATTCTTCCAATATCATCAGGAGGAATTCCGATTCCTGTATCTTCAACAATTAAGCGTTTGTTATTTAAGATAATTTTAATTTTTCCGTTATCTTTGTTGTATTTAATTGCATTAGAAATAAGGTTCCTTGTTAGTCTATCAAAGTCTTTTGGCGTAATTAATAATTTCACATCATCAAGTTTTGTAGTTATCTCGATATTTTTTTCTTTCGATAAGAAATTTAATGAATCAATAACATCATTTAAAACATTAGAAGCGTCGATTACATCAATACTTTCATTAAATTCTTCAGATTCGAGTTGTGACAAAGCAAGCATATCATCAATAACATTTTTCATTCTCTTAGCTTCTTTTAAAGTTATTTCATTTGCTTCATCTAGCTCTTTTTCAGAATCTAATAATCGAGAATTAATCATTCCTTGATAACCGATAATAGTTGTTAAAGGTGTTTTAAGTTCATGACTTGCATTTTGAAAGAATTCTTTTTTGATTTGGTCATTAATTCTAGTTCCAGTAATATCGAAAAACGTGATAACAGTCGACACTTTTTGGTTTTCGTTATCGCTTATTGAAACTTTAGAAACTATGAACAAATATATTTTTCCATCAAGTTTAAAATCAAAGTTGATAGGTTTATTTAATTCGACATGATTTATTTTTTCATTTACTTCATTTCCTAAAGCTAAATAAACAAAATCTTTTTTAAGAATTTGATCTTTATGTAAATCTAAAACTTCAATAGCAAATTTATTTATTACATCGATCTTTTTTGTTTCATCAATAACAATAAAACCTTCTTCAATTGAATCAAGAATTAAACTATTTTGACTTTTTTGATACTCTAATTCATTAATTTTATGTTTGAAATCATTCTTAATTTTACCAAGTGTTTTGTTAATAATATCGATGCCATCGTCGTTTTTATTAAGTGTCGGGATTGTAACGATACTTTCTAAATTATTAATACTTCTTTTTAAAGAATTAATATCTCTTTTGTATGTAAAAT
>ERZ1036460.288-NODE-288-length-19254-cov-4.084900_pt1 | contig 19254 bp, 14 predicted proteins | sample MGYA00514229_ERZ1036460 | MGnify/ENA primary metagenome ERZ1036460 (study PRJEB33795, sample SAMN09464921) | human gut metagenome | host: Homo sapiens | place: USA: Stanford, California | collected 2016-08 | study: EMG produced TPA metagenomics assembly of the...
CGTCGGTGAGGCTTTGGAGGCAGAACGCAGCATTTAAGAAAGAAAGGCAGCTCATGAAAAATAAAAGTAAAGTAATTCTTCTTCCCTGTAATTCCTACAGGGAAGAACTTGTTTATGATAGTTTAAAAAAGGGATTAGAGCTTCTGGGCGGATTGGAAGCCCTTATCTCAAAAGACGAAAAAATTCTTTTAAAGCCCAACCTTCTGAAGCGGGCAGAGGTAGAAAAGGCAGTGATCACTCATCCGGCAGTGGTGGGAATGTTCGGGAAACTTTTAAAAGAAGAGGGATATGAAAGAGTGATCCTGGCAGATTCCTGTGGACATGGAAATACCACAAAAGTCATTGCCGGAACAGGAATGGACACGTATCTTCAGGAACTTGGCATCCCGGCCGTTGATTTTTCGGAAGGCATCCGGACTCCCTATGAGGAAGGCGTTCAGGCAAAAGAGTTTATTCTTGGCAAAGAGCTTCTGGAAAGCAGCTGCGTGATCTCTCTGTGCAAAATGAAAACCCATGCGCTGGAGCGTATCACGGGAGCGGTGAAGAACAGCTATGGTTTTATTTACGGCCTTCATAAAGCAAAAGGACATACTCTTTTTCCAAGTGCAGACAGCTTTGCCAGAATGCTGATCGATCTGAACCAGTGCGTAAATCCCAGACTTTACATTATGGACGGTATTACAGCCATGGAGGGAAACGGCCCTGGTTCAGGAGATCCTGTTGATATGAAGGTTATGCTGATGTCTACAGATCCGGTGGCTCTGGACAGTGTATTCTGCCGTCTGGTGCATCTGAAGCCTCAGATGGTTCCCACCTGTTATCATGGAGAGAAGATGGGACTTGGAACCTGGAAAGAAGAGGAAATACAGCTTCTGGCCCCGGAAGGAGAGCTCTCCATGGCAGAAGCTGTAAAAAAATACGGAAATCCGGAATTTAATGTAGACAGAAGAATAATAAAATATGGAATCTGGGAAAAAATGGCAAAGGCTTTGAATCTTTTCCAGAAAAAGCCGTATATTGAGGAATCCAGATGCATCCGCTGCGGAATCTGTGTGAACAGCTGTCCGGTACCGGAAAAAGCAGTGGATTTTAAAAACGGAAGAGATCATCCTCCGGTTTATAATTATAAAAGATGTATCCGGTGTTTCTGCTGCCAGGAAATGTGCCCGGAAAAAGCAATAAAAGTAAAGTGAAAAAAATTATCCCAGAAGTTTTTTCATTTCCCGTATGAAATCCGGAGTGGTTCCGCAGCAGCCTCCGATGATCCCTGCGCCGTTTTTCACAAGAACCTGCATATGTTTTGCAAAGTCCGCCGGGTTCATGCTGTATACCGCATTTCCCTGATCGTCAATAACAGGCATTCCGGCGTTGGGCTTGGCAATAACCGGAATGGAAACAGCCTCCCGGATATTCCGGATGACAGATACAAGCTGATCCGGTCCTACAGAACAGTTGATCCCAACAGCCGCGGCTCCTGCGCTCTCAAAGGCAACAGCGGCTTCTACGGCATTTCCGCCGCTGAAAATACTTCCGTCAGCTTCTACCGTAACCGTACACATAACGGGAAGATCGCAGACGGAATTGGCGGCATCCACAGCGGCCAGAGTTTCCTCAATATTGATCATGGTTTCTGCTGCGATCAGATCCACTCCTGCGTTTTTCAGAATCGTAATCTGTTCTTTATACATTTCAAAGGCATCTTCATAGGTATATTCGCCGTCAGCAGTAACAAACTGGCCGGAGGTGGTAATGTCTCCTGCCACAAAGGCTTTGTTTTCCGCAATTTCTCTGGAGTAGGAAACCAGAGTACTGTTGATCTCCTGAATTTTATTTTCCAGTCCGTGCTGCTTCAGGCTCAGCCGGTTCCCTCCGAAGGTGGGGGCATAAATGATCCGGCTTCCTGCTTCTATATAAGATTCCTGAAGCTTCTGGATCACATCCCTGTGCTCGATCACCCAACGTTCTGTGCAGATGCCCCGGGGCATTCCCTGGGCCATAAGATTGGAACCGGTGGCTCCGTCAAGAAAAAGAAGGTTTTCTGTTAATTTCTGAAATTCCTGTTTTGTCATAATAGCTGCCTCCTCTGTAAGCTTTATTTTATAAGCAGCCTGTGTGCAAGCTCCGCATATCCTGCGAAAAGGTGCTTATGTCTCTGATAACAAAATCGTTATCAGTTTCAGGTGTCATTATAGCATTTTCAGGAACAGATGACTACAAAAACATAGAAAAACGTTCTGTCCGGAAAAAATCAAAATACAATATAATAAAGCCTTTTTGCACAGAAAAATAAGGAGGCGGGAGAGTGCTATGAATTTATTTGATTTTACCTACTGCGGAAATTATAACCGGCACATTCAGAATCTTTCCAGAATGGTTCCCGAAAAGTGGAGCTTTGGCGAGAATGAGGACAGAGGAATCCTGAAAGGCTATCTGGAGCATACCTTCCAGAGGGTGTATGAAGAGGGAAAGGTACTGGAAGAAGACAGCTATGCGATTTTTAATACAGGACTTTTTAATTATTATTATCAGCCTGTGTACGCGTTTTTTGTGAAAAATCTGGTTCCGGACCGGCAGAAGTGGTTTCTGGAAGGATTTTACACAGAGTATTATTTATTAAAATCAGGAATCGTCAGTCTTCCGGAGAGGGCGGAATATGTAAAAAATCCTGCGGATCTTGTGTTTGATTCCCGTTTGGAGATCATCCCTCAGTATGAGCATATTTTTGGAGATGAGGAAAATATTCAGAGACTTCCGGAAAATGTCAGGACAAGCAGGATGAAGGTACAGCTTTTTGACGGAGCCCTGCGCCAGACCAGACATATGCTGGAGGCTGATTACCGCACAGCAGTGCCCCAGTATTACAATCACGGGATCCAGCTTCTGATCCCTGTCTGTCTGCAGAATCCGGGAAAGGCAGATCTGGCTCTTGCCTGTGTAAAAACCTCAGACGGAAAAAAATATCTGGGCAGGACATGCCTGACCATTAAAATGGCTTATCACAATGCAAGACTTCTTGCCAGGCTTGACAGCAGCTGGCTGCATCCGTAAGGGATAAAAGCGCTGAATTTCTGTTAATTTTAAAAATCGTATAAAAGTTATTGAAATCCCCCTGCTTTTGTGATATACAGGTAGAGTTGCCCTGTATAAAAACAGGGGGATTTTTTTAGGGAGGAATGGTCATGAGTAATAAACTGATTGATTTTATGAATATCTCAAAGGCGTATGGGATGCAGACCGTTCTGGATGATTTTAATCTTTACATAAGAGAAAATGAATTCCTGACACTTCTGGGACCCAGCGGCTGCGGAAAAACAACCACACTTCGTATTCTGGGAGGCTTTGAAACACCGGATGCCGGCCGTGTGATCTTTGACGGAAAGGATATTACGGATCTGCCGCCAAATAAAAGACAGCTGAACACGGTGTTTCAGAAATATGCGCTTTTTACCCATATGACGATTGCGGATAACATTGCTTTTGGACTGAAGATCAAAAATAAAAGTAAGCAGTATATTCACGATAAAATAAAATACGCATTAAAACTGGTAAATCTGGACGGCTTTGAAAACCGTATGCCGGATTCTTTAAGCGGCGGACAGCAGCAGAGGATCGCCATTGCCCGGGCAATCGTAAATGAGCCAAAAGTTCTTCTTCTGGACGAGCCTCTGGGAGCCCTTGATCTGAAGCTGCGCCAGGATATGCAGTATGAGCTGATCCGCCTGAAAAATGAGCTGGGCATTACCTTTTTGTATGTAACTCACGATCAGGAAGAGGCTCTTACCATGTCTGATACCATTGTAGTTATGAATCAGGGATATATCCAGCAGATCGGAACGCCGGAAAAACTATACAATGAACCGTGAAATGCGATTGTTTCGGATTTCATCGGAGAGAGCAACATCATTCCTGCCACCATGGTGGAAGACCGTCTGGTTAAGATCCTGGGTGTGAATTTTGCCTGTGTGGACGAGGGATTCGGACAGAATAAGCCGGTTGATGTGGTGATCCGACCGGAGGATATTGATCTTCTCAAGCCCGGACAGGGAAGCATGGACGGAGTTGTGACACATCTGATCTTTAAGGGTGTTCATTACGAGATGGAAGTCATGGCAAATAATTATGAATGGCTGGTTCACAGCACCGATATGTTTCCTGTGGGAACAGAGGTCAGCATTCATGTAGATCCTTTTGATATCCAGATTATGAAAAAACCGGAATCTGAGGATGAGGAGGCGGTAAACATTGAAGAATAAACGTCTTCTGGCAGGACCGTATCTTTTCTGGTCTGTGTCCTTTGTTGTGATCCCTCTTCTGGTGATTGTTTATTATGCGTTTATTACAGATGAGGGAGGCTTTACCTTTGCCAATCTGGCGCAGATCACAACGCCGGAAAATCTGAAGGCTCTGGGGATTTCCGTGCTTTTATCCCTGATAAGCACTCTGGTGTGCCTGGTGCTGGCTTATCCTCTGGCAATGATATTAAGCCAGAAGCAGGTCAGCCAGACAAGCTTTATTGTATTGATTTTTATTCTGCCCATGTGGATGAATTTTCTTTTAAGGACAATGGCCTGGCAGACTCTTCTGGAAAAGAATGGTGTCATAAACAGTATTCTGAGCTTTTTTCATCTGCCGGCTCTGGAGATCATCAATACTCCTTATGCCATTGTTCTTGGAATGGTGTATAATTTCCTGCCTTTTATGGTGCTGCCCATTTACAATGTACTGATCAAAATTGATTCCAATGTGCTGAATGCAGCAAGAGATCTGGGGGCAAATCCGGTGCAGACCTTTGTAAAAGTAACCTTTCCTTTAAGTATTCCGGGGGTGATCAGCGGAATCACCATGGTGTTTGTGCCGGCGCTGACAACCTTTGTGATCTCTGACCTTCTCGGAGGAGGAAAGATCCTTCTTATCGGAAACGTGATCGAGCAGTCCTTTAAGCAGAACAGCAACTGGCATGTGGGAAGCGGACTTTCCCTGGTTCTGATGGTATTTATTATTGCCAGCATGGCTCTTGTGGCAAAATATGACAAAGGAGAAGGAGGTACGGTGTTTTGATAAAAAAATCTTTGCAGAAGCTGTATCTGGCTCTGATTTTTATAATACTTTATGCTCCTATTGTCACCTTGATGGTCCTGTCCTTTAATCAGTCAAAAACAAGGTCAAAATGGGGCGGATTCACCCTGAAATGGTATAAGGAACTGTTTCAGAATGAACAGATCATGAGTGCGTTTTATACTACGCTGATCATTGCCTTTCTTTCTGCGGCAGCGGCAACCGTTATAGGAACTGCGGCGGCCATTGCCATTCAGGGAATGAAAAACAGATGGCGCACCCTTTATATGGGAGTGACAAATATTCCCATGATGAATGCGGAAATTGTAATGGGCGTGTCCCTGATGCTGCTTTTTATTGCCTGTCGTATGACTTTGGGCTTTGGAACAATCTTGATCGCTCATATTACCTTTAATATTCCGTATGTGATCCTCAGTGTGGCGCCCAAGCTGAAACAGACAAACCGCCATGTATATGAGGCGGCTCTGGATCTGGGAGCATCACCTCTGAATGCTTTTTTTAAGGTTGTATTTCCGGATATTGTACCTGGGGTGCTTTCCGGATTTATGCTGGCATTTACCATGTCTCTGGATGATTTTGTAATTACACATTTTACAAAGGGGCCGGGAATCGATACCCTTTCTACGAAAATTTACACAGAGGTGCGAAAAGGGATCAAACCGGAAATTTATGCGCTGTCTACTATTATGTTTGTGACAGTCCTTGTGCTTCTGATCCTGATCAATTATTCTCCAAAGGAAAAAGAGGAGACCAGAAAGAAGCGAGTGAAAAAGCCGTCAAAGGTAAAGAAAGTACTGTTCCGCCGTGTGATCCCGGCAGTGATCTGCGCAGTTTTTGTGTTCGGCGGCTTTTATTACGCACAGGAAAGCAATATGATGAATTCTGAAAAAGTGGTTGTTTACAACTGGGGAGAATATCTTGATCCTGAGGTTCTTACCATGTTCGAGGAAGAGACGGGAATTGATGTTGTGTATGAGGAATTCGAGACAAACGAGATTCTTTATCCAAAGATCAGCTCCGGCGCCATTGCCTACGATGTGATCTGTCCAAGTGATTACATGATCCAGAGAATGATAGAAAACGATCTTCTTGCAGAAATCAATTTTGACAATATTCCAAATGTGAAGAATATTGGAAAGGATTATATGGAGCAGTCCAGACAGTTTGACCCGGAAAATAAATATTCTGTCCCATACTGCTGGGGAACCGTTGGTATTCTTTACAACAAAACCATGGTAGATGAACCTATAACAAGCTGGTCTGTTCTGTGGGATGAAAAATATAAGGACAATATCCTTATGCAGGATTCTGTGAGAGATGCCTTTGGGGTGACTCTGAAGTATCTGGGATATTCTCTGAATTCCACAGATCTGGATGAGCTGACTGAGGCAAGAGATCTTCTGATCAAACAGAAACCACTGGTGCAGGCTTATGTGATCGATCAGGTTCGCGATAAGATGATCGGAAACGAGGCTGCTATCGGAGTGATCTATTCCGGAGAGGCTATTTATACGCAGATGGAAAATCCTGATCTGGAATATGTGATCCCGGAAGAAGGAAGCAATATCTGGATCGATTCCTGGGTGATCCCCAAAAACGCCGAGAATAAGGAGAATGCAGAGAAATTTATTAACTTCCTTTGCAGACCGGAGATTGCCCTGATGAATTTTGAGTATATTACATACTCAACACCGAATAGCGAAGCCCGGAAACTGATCGAGGATGAAGCGATCCGAAACAGCGAGATCGCTTTCCCGGATCTTTCCAAATATGATAACCTGGAAACCTTCCAGTATCTTGGAACTGAGGCAGACCAGACCTATGGGGAGCTGTGGAACCAGGTAAAATCACATTGATATAAGAAAACTTAAGAGATTTGCTCCGCTTTGCGCGCCAGATGCAGACTGCCACAGGCAGTCATATTCCAAATGTATCTGGCGGCGTTTTCGCGGAGCATTTTTTATTTGCGGGATCAGTTTTTTTGCTATCTTTGTTTCGTATATCGTTTCTCAATCAGATTCAGGATGCTGTAAAGCCCCATTGCAATGATACACAGCACAAGAATCGCCATCAGAACAGTAGTAAGCTTAAAGGTCTGGCTGGAATAAATAATCAGATAGCCAAGCCCCTGTCTGGCTCCGATAAATTCACCGATGATGACACCTACAAGACAAAGACCGATATTAACCTTCATGATGCTCAGGATCAAAGGCACGGAGGAGGGAAGGACAATTTTTGTCAGCTCATCCTTTTTGTTTCCTCCAAGGGTGGCAATCAGCTTTCGTTTATCAGGGTCTGCATCCTGAAAGCCTGTATAAAGATTGATCACTGATCCGAAAATCGCCACAGACATACCTGCAACGATGATAGTTCTTACATTTGCGCCAAGCCATACGATCAGAAGGGGCGCAAGGGCGGATTTCGGCAGGCTGTTCAGTACCACAAGATAGGGCTCCAGAATTTTTGCAAGCTTTGGAAACATCCACAGAAGCACTGCAGTTCCGATTCCAAGGATCACTACAAAAAAGAAGCTTAACAGCGTCTCAGTAAGAGTGATTCCGATATGAGTAAAAAGAGACTGGTTTCTGCACATGTCAAGGAAATTTAACCCTATGGCAGAAGGACTGCTGAAAATAAAAGAGTCGATCCAGCCGATGCGGGCAGAGACTTCCCACAGAGCCAGAAAGCCTGCGAAGAGAACCAGTCTGGAAATATTGACAAAATATTTTTCCCGTTTCAGCCGGGACAGATATTTTGTCTGGGCAGAGGAAAGATCAGGCATATTGGTTCAGCTCCTTCCAGATCAGATTAAAATAAGACTTGAAATCCGGCGCATTTCGCGAGGAAAGAGGCGTGCGGTTTTCTATATCAAGATGAATAGAAACAATTTTTGCCACAGATGCAGGGCGCTTTGTCAGAATGATCACCCGGTCTGCCATACTGATCGCCTCTGAAATGTCATGAGTTACCAATATGGCGGGCTTGTTTTCTTTTTTCAGGATTTTGCCGATATCATCGCTGACATTCAGTCGTGTCTGGTAATCCAGGGCAGAAAACGGCTCGTCAAGAAGCAGAAGCTCCGGTTTCAGCGCAAGGGTGCGTATCAGGGCTGCCCTCTGGCGCATTCCGCCGGATAACTGAGAGGGACGGGCAGAACGGAATTTGTCCAAACCGTAGGTGTGAAGCATTTTTTCAATATAGGACAGCTTCTCAGGGGTAAGCTCCCGGCGTACTTCCAGTCCCAGGAGTACATTTTTGTAAATGGTCCGCCATTCCAGAAGGTGATCCTTCTGAAGCATGTAGCCCATACGGGGATCACCGCGGGAAACCGATGTGCCGTTCATAAGAACAGAACCCTGCTCAGGAGCCAGAAGCCCGCAGATCACATTGAGCAGAGTGGATTTTCCGCAGCCGGAAGGCCCTACAACAGCGAGAAATTCTCCCGGAATCAGATCAAAGGATATATGAGAAAGGGCGGCAGTTTCCCCGGAAGGCGTATGGTAGGAAAGAGAAACATCTCTTACTTCCAGAAGTGGTTTCATGAAATTACCTCCATATCTATAACTGCAGCAGTTCAGATGAAATCTGAAAATGCTATATGTTATGATATGCGTACCGGGAATCTTGTGTTATGACAAAAAATGAGGACATTATTTAGTGGGGGGAATAAGTACAGATTTAAGTGATTTTATACAAGTTTACCAAGATGATTTTATTTAATATTCACAAATTACAGAAATTATACAAAAACCTGTTGCCTTTTATCAGGCAAAGTGTTATTATCAGTTTAACAGTTAACCGGTTAACTTAAAGAGAAGGAGGAAAATGTGAGAAGGGTAACAATCAATGATATTGCCAGAGAATGCCAGACTTCAAAAGCGACGGTATCCTATGTGATCAATGGACGGTATAACAAGGTTTCTCAGGAAATGGTTGAAAAGGTAGAAAAAGCGGTAAAAGATCTGGGTTATGTTCCAAGTCTCAGTGCGAAATCTCTTGCAGGAAGAGAATCAAACCTGATTGGTGTGATCATTCCGCAGATGGATGTTGGTGAAAAGCTGGTATTTGATAATCCTTTTTACAGCGAATTTTTGTCCGGATTGGAGTATTATCTGCGAAAAGCAGGATGCGGAGTTGTCTTAAGCGTGATTAATAAGCACAATGGATTTGAAGAGATGATCAAAAAATGGAACTTGGACGGTGCCGTGGTCTTTGGGATTGATAACGACAAGATGCTGGATTCTCTTGGTAAATACAGATTTCCGGTTTTATTGATAGACTCCTATATTACAAAAACCGGATATCACAGAATGAACATCCGTGATGAAGAAGCCTGCTATGAGGCGACGAAATTTCTACTTCATGGGGAACAGGAGCCTATTGCACTGGTTACAGGTCAGTATGAGAAGAGCAGGCTTTTGCAGCAGCGTGTAAACGGTTATAAGAGGGCTCTCTGTGAAGCCGGCTGTGAAGTGGATCTGTCTCTGATCTATCAGGGGGATATCACTCACGAATATGGAATGGAAGCTGCAGAAAAAATCCTGAAACGACAGGGTGTGAACAAAATCCTGGCAACAGCGGATATTTTGGCTTATGGTATACTGAACCAGCTTCAGAACCATGGCAGGAAGATTCCGGAAGAATATGAGGTAATGGGATTTGACGATACCTATCAGTCAAGAAATATGTATCCCCGTGTCACCACCGTGGGACAGAACATCCTGAAGAGAGGCGAAAAAGCAGGAGAACTGATTCTGAAAATTATTGGTGGTCAGCAGGTGGAAAAAGAAAACTATATGGATTTTCAGATCATAGAGAGGGATACTACCAGATGAAAATAAAATAAAAAACAAAGAAACAATATTTTTTTAACGGTCAGTTAACCGTTTAACTAACGGAGGATGTTATGTATAAGTCAAAGAAAAAAATAATTTTTACATTTTTGTTTCCTAGTTTATTAGGCCTTGTGGTATTCAAGGTGGGAGCGATGCTGTATTCTCTCTATATCAGTTTTACAGAATGGAATTTATTTGGCGCACCGGAATTTGTAGGCCTGAAAAATTATATCACAATTTTTCGGGATCCCAGATTTTATGAATCCTTAAAGAACACCCTTCTTTTTATAGCAGGGTATCTGCCTGTGGTGCTGGTGCTTTCTATGGGGATTGCGCTTTTGCTGAATTCAAAGGTAAAACGTGTAAATATTTTCAGAGGTCTGTTCTTTCTTCCGGTAATTACTTCCTGGGTTGCGGTATCTATGATCTGGAAAGGACTGTTAAATCCGGAATTTGGAATTATTAATTCAATTATAGAATTTTTTGGAGGAACAGGACCGGCATGGCTCCAGGATCCTGCGTTTGTTCTTCCCTCCGTTATTATGGTAAGTGTGTGGAAAGACGTGGGATTCCTTTCCATCATCTTTCTTGGGGGACTTCAGGGAATTTCGTCAGAGTATTATGAGGCGGCGCAGAAGAGAAAAAAGACGGAAAAACAACTATTAAGTATGCAACGTATTCAGCGGGCCCGGATCATCTGGAGGATCTGGATAAAATGGTGGCAGAATTTGAAAAACAGAATCCGGACATCAAGGTAGAAACAGAAGTGATCGGATACGACGATTATTTTACCAAACTGCAGACCCAGGCTTCTTCCAAAACTTTGCCGGACGTATTTGAGATGAACTATGAAAACTTTAATACCTATGCAGGCAATGGCGTGCTTCTGGATCTTACAGAACTGGCAGAAAAGGACGAGGAGTTTTCTGAGGATATGCTTTCCGGAAATTCTTATGAATATTTCCAGAAAGACGGAAAATTATACGGACTTACCGAGAAAATATCAGATGTGGTAATGTATTATAACAAAGATCTGTTTGATGAAGCAGGCCTCGATTATCCAACAGAAGACTGGACCTGGAAGGAAGAACTGGAAGCAGCCCAGACACTTACAAAGGAAGGCGTCTATGGAACGTATGCACCGGTAACTTATAATGAATTATATAAAACCGTAGTTCAGAACAGCGGCGCTCTTTTTGATGAAAACGGAACTCCGACTCTTGATTCAGAGGAAAATATAGAAGCTTTCCAGTGGATGCTTGATAAAATGCTGGAATATAATGTACAGCCTACTCCGGAGCAGATGAGCGGAAAATCACCTGAGGATATGTTTAAAAACGGTGAGGTCGCAATGATCCGTACCGGAAGCTGGATGGTAACTACCTTTGCAGATACACCGTTTGAATGGGACATTGTACAGGAACCTGGAAATACACAGAAAGCGCACCATGTTTTTGCTGATGCAGTAGTTGGAAGCGCAGCTGCAAAAAATAAAGAAGCTGTATGGAAATTCATAAAATTCATGTCCACAGACAGCACAGCGGCAAAGATCCGTCTGGATTCCAGCTGGGATCTTCCGGCAGTAAATGATGAAAGTGTACAGGAAAAATACACAAGTCAGGAAAAACCGGAAAGCAGAGAGGTAATCTTTGATGTAATGGAAACAGGAATTATGCCTCCTGTCGTAGATCATTACTCAGAAGTACAGAATGCGATCAATGAGGAACTGAACCGCGCGATCATTGGGGAGCAGAGCGGAGAAGAAGCCTTACAGGCAGCCCAGAAAAAAGTGACAGATATTTTAAAATAAGTTAGAACCAGAGCCGCAAACTACATTGTAAAATATAATTTGCGGCTCTTTAAAAAAGGAACAGGTGGAAACAGAACATGCAGACAGGAAAATATACAGGAATTGGACTCATTGGAAATGAAAATATTGCTGCAATTTATGCAGTGAATAATGGAATCGTTGATATTAACGGGACTGGGATCTATCATTTGTTTTATAAAACTTATGCCCATGATCTTATACAGTCGGCAGTGTCGCTGATCAGAGTAAAAGATACGATTTATTATGGAAATAAGGTCTGGAAAAAATATACCCATCCGACACATATAAAACCGGTAAAGACTTATGTGGAGGATACCTACAGGTACTGCGATGAATTTCTTCTGGAAGAACATGGATTAAAAAGAAAAGATGTCGTCTATTCTTATGGAGAACATCGTCTGTGCTTTGAAATGGAACTGGAAAACGCTTCAGAGGAAGAGTTGGAGATCGGATGCTACGGCTACTGTGCGGTGCGGAACAACATGGAAATTGAAACAGAAAGAATGCAGAACGGTACCCTTGGGATCCATACTGGCGATGCCTATATGGTTATGAAAACACCCTGGGCAGAAGAAATCTACGCAGTGGAAGATTCTCCTACAGATTTTGCTTACCAGGCCTTTTTGGACATACTGGAAAAAAGAGAGAACCGTCAAACGACCAAGACAAACTGCAGGCTTGGCTACGTACAGGGAAAGACAATAACGTTGAAACCGGGAGACAAGATCCATAAGTGCTGGTCTCTGATATTCGGAGACAGCTATGAAGAGCTGGAAAAAGAACTTGGTGTCCCGGGGGAGGAAGCTTTTGAAGCTGAAGAGTACTGGAAAAACTGGCTGGCAGAAGGGGAAAAGTTAGAAGAACCGGACTTTCAGGAACAGGCACTGGTGAATCTGACTGCGCTTAAAGCAGTATGTGTGGGGGGATATATACCCGCAGATCTTACCGGACATTATTTCTGCAATAAAATGCCCTGTTATTATGCCAGAGATTCCATTATGGTGGCCAGAGCTTTCCTGCTTTCCGGGCATCTCAGAGAATGCAGGGATATCATTGCCTACCTGATCGGAAGAAAACGGAAAGAAAACGGAGAGTTTTTCCAGCGGTATGACGGATACGGGGAGCCAAATGAGGGAGCAAATAACAGTGTGTTTCATCAGATTGATTCCATTGGTTATTTCTGCAGAATCGTTTATGAATATTATAAAAAGACCGGAGAACTTCTGGCGGACGAGACGCTTCTGATGGAAGTGACTGACGTAATAGACGGAGCGGAAAAAAAACATGGGATGGTGGGGCCGGAAGGCGGAGTGAATGAAGGTGTATTCGGCCCGGCCTTTATCACCTCTTCCAATATGTTTATTTATGGAGGCATCCTGGCAGCAAAACAGATCTTTGCGATTCTGGGAAATAAGGAATATGCGGAAAAATGCCGGAAGATCTGTGATCGGCTTTATGAGGGGATTCAGTCTGCCTATAATGAGGAACTGGGAAGATTTGACTATGGCTATGTGACCTATCATGACCATACAGTACGCAAATATGATACACCTCAGTATTTTGGACCTTTGTACGGATATCCCAACGATGAAAAAATGCAGAATACTCACATTTATCTGAGACAATACGCTTCTTTCTTTGAGGACGGGATCGGTTACTCGGAGCAGGAATATCATCATGGACCGTGGCTTTTTAACACACTGGCCTGTGCGGAATACTGCAAACGGGCAGAAAACAGAGAAGAATACATTAGAAAGATGAAGTGGGCATCTGAACACAGCAACGCATACGGGCTTTTGCCGGAAGCGGTAGATGCAAATGATGAAGGTGTATGTGTGATCAATCCGTTAAGCTGGGCTTGTGGAGAATTTGCTGCAGCTTATTTCAGTAAAGGAGGTTTTGTTCATGAGAAATAAAAAATGGAAACTGGAATTATTAAACATGCTGAAATCCTGTATACAGGAAAAAGTACAGGATTTAAAAGAACCGTTAGAGCAATTTCTGGAAGAAAAAAATACAGATTTTCATGACCAGTGTCTGATTTTATTTCTTGTGGGAGAATATACAAGGATTTCCGGGGACCACTTTTTTTATAAGGAAAAGAAGCAGAAGATCGCAGAACTTCAGGATCACATAGAAGAAGCGGCATATCAGCCCTGTGGACGGATTTCAGGAGAAGGAGACGGCTTTTTTGCAGAAAATTTCGGAATGGCTTATGGCGCGCTTTATAACAGTAATCTGTTTGGAAAGAGAGAAAAAACGGCAGAGGCAATTCATCAGATGAAAAATTATGCCTATGACCATTATACATGTGCAGGAAAGCTGGTAGATGAAAAACATGGAGATCTGGCAACGCCACAGCTGCTCTGGATATGTGTTCCTTTTGGACTTTTTACTCCGGAAGATCTGGTACTTGTGGCAGCAGTTCAGTCTATGGAGAAAACGACAGCCCATGCGGACTTGGGAATGCTGGGATGGTATTATGCAGAAAAGGCGGACTACAGGAAAGCAAGAAAATATCTGGGAATGCTGAAAGAGGCCGAAGGGAAAGATGAGATCTCTGAAGTCATAGAGGAGATTATAGAGGCAAAGCTTAAGATTGCAGGTATGCTCAGCGAAGAACCTTTAATTCATGTGCCGACTGGTAATTTTAACCGATATGAACATCAGAATTACGAGCGTGATCCATGGTTTCCAAAAGCAGGAGAAAAGGTTGCTTTAAACGTTGCCGCCTGGCCGGTAAAGTATCCGGAAGAGATTTTTGTTTACTGGAAAACAGACAAAGGCAGATCCGGAAGCGAACAGGGAATTTATCAGCCGGAATATGAAAATTACCGATTTGAGGTGGGAAGCTTTAAAGGAGGGGAACAGGTAACTTATTATTTCCAGGCAGGAACCTGTACCTCTGAGGAATATCAGTTTACCGTACAGAAAAAAGACAGTATCCGTTTATTTGGAGAAAAAAGAGAAAATGAAAATGGTTTTGAACTGGAACTGTGTTCCGAAGAGGATAATATATACCTCCTGAAAAAAACAGTTGTCAATGGGGTTTCTATGTTTCAGATCCTGCCGGGTCCCTGTGAAAAAGCTGTAGGGGAAACAGAATGGAAACCGTTGGAAGAGCTGGAGGAAACCGGGCTTTCCGAAATCCGGGAGATTTATTTCTGGAAAGAAAAGGACAGGATCTTTTCCACAGGTATCTGTACAGAAGCAGAAAAAGGAGAAGGCTTCTATGGCTTTGGAGAGCGTTATAACCATATCAATCAGAGAGGAAATCTGGTAGATGTGTATGTGTATAACCAGTATAAAGATCAGGGGATCCGCACATACATGCCCATGCCGTATTTCTTAAGCTCAGAAGGCTACGGCATTTTTCTTCCTACAGATCATTACACAGAGTTTGACCTGTGCAGTACAGAAGAGGACAGCTGGAAGATGGAAGCAGAGACAGAAGGAATCTGCTGGTACCGGTTCAATGGAACACCTAAGGAAATGATCGGACAGTTTACGGGTATTACAGGAAGACCAGCAATGCTTCCGGAATGGGCTTTCGGTCCCTGGATGTCCAGCAACAACTGGGACAGTGAGGCTGAAGTACGCAGACAGGTAGAGCTGACAAAGAAATACGATATTCCGGCAACTGTGCTTGTGATCGAGGCATGGAGCGATGAGGCCACCTATTATATCTTTAATGATGCGGTGTATGAGGAAAACAGCGGAAAAGACGGATTTTCCTACAGTGATTTCCAGTTCCCGGAATGGGGAAAATGGCCGGATCCGAAGGGAATGGTGAAATACCTTCATGAGAATGGTTTGAAATGTATTTTGTGGCAGATTCCGATCATTAAATATATCAATTCGCTTCATCACATTCAGAAAGACAGAGATGAGGGTTATGCACTGGAACATGGCTACTGCGCTAAAAAGAAAGACGGAACTCCCTACCGTATGCCGGAGGGATGGTTTACCGACAGTCTTCTGATGGACTACACCAGTTCGGAAGCAGCATCCTGGTGGATGGACAAGAGAAAATATCTGGTGGACGAGGTACAGATTGACGGCTTTAAGACAGATGGTGGAGAGTTTGTCTTTGGGGATGAGGTACAGTTTGCAGACGGAAGGACCGGAAAAGAGATGCGGAACGAGTATCCCAATCTTTATATCAGGGAGCATTATCAGTATATCCACGAAAAACGGAATGGAATTGTTTTCAGCAGGGCTGGATTTACCGGGGCTTCCCGGATGCCTGCTCACTGGGCCGGAGATGAAAAATCAACCTTCTCTGCCTTTAAGAGAAATCTGTGTGCAGGTCTGAATGCCGGAATTTCCGGAGTACCTTTCTGGGGATGGGATCTGGCAGGCTTCAGTGGTGAGATTCCAAGTGCGGAACTGTTTGCCCGGTCTGCAGCAATGGCGGCATTTTGCCCGATCATGCAGTATCATGCAGAGAGTAAGGCGGAATTTAACCAGGATCGTACGCCCTGGAATATCGCAGAGAGGAGAAATGCTCCCTGGGTATTGGATGTTTACCGTTATTACGCGAAGCTTCGTATGGCACTGCTTCCTTATATCATGGAAGAGGCAGAAAAATCTGTGAAAACAGGTGTGCCGCTGATGCGTGCTCTGTGGTTGGAATATCCGGAGGATAAAAAAGCAGGGACTATTTATGACGAGTACCTGTTCGGAGATGATCTTCTGGTAGCGCCTGTGGTAGAAGAGGGTAAAACAGAGAGGGAAGTCTATATTCCAAGGGGTTCCTGGAAGCATCTGTTCACAGGCGAGGAATTTGAAGGCGCACGGACTGTAACCCTGAAAGCAGAAATAAATGAGATCATCGTGCTTCAGAAAAAAGAAGCCCGGTGGGAAATGACAAGAGACGAAAATGGTGAATTTCAGCTGACGAGGAGATAAGATTATGGAATGGTGGAAAAAAGCAGTTGTATACCAGATCTATCCTATGAGTTTTAAGGACAGCAATGGAGACGGAATGGGGGATCTTGGCGGCGTTTTGGAAAAGGTAGATTATCTGAAGGAACTGGGAGTAGACATTGTCTGGATGACCCCCATCTATGAGTCTCCTATGGATGACAATGGCTACGATATCAGCAATTATTATAAGATTAATCCGCTGTTTGGCACTATGGAGCAGTTTGACCAGCTTCTGGATGCTCTTCATGAAAGAGGAATCCGTCTGATTATGGATCTGGTAGTGAATCATACCAGTGACGAGCATGAATGGTTCCGTCAGGCCCGAAAAGACAAAAACAGTAAATACCACGATTATTATATCTGGAAGGAACGTCCAATCACAGACCAGCAGTCTTTCTTCAGCGGTTCTGTATGGGAATATAATGAGGAAACAGAGGAATATTATTACCACCTGTTCAGCAGAAGACAGCCGGATCTGAACTGGGATAATCCAGAGGTCAGGAAAGAGGTTTACAGGCTGATCAACTGGTGGCTGGATAAGGGAATCGACGGATTCCGTATGGATGTGATTGACCTGATCGGAAAGATACCGGAAGAAAGCATCATGTACGGTGAAAAATCCCATAAATACCTGCAGGAAATGTACAGAGAATGCTTTGAAGGAAGAGAAGCATTTACGGTAGGAGAAACATCTTTTGCAACTCCGGTCAGTGCTCCTTTGTATTCCGATAAGGAAAGAAAAGAGCTGACAATGGTATTTGGATTTGAACATTTGGGCCTGGAGGAAGTAAAGGGTAACGGCAAGTGGGATCTGAAGCCGTTGGATGTCAATGAACTGAAACAGGTATTTCTTGTATGGCAGAAAGCTCTTCATGAAAAAGGATGGAACAGCTTGTTCTGGTCTAATCATGACCAGCCCAGAATTGTTTCCCGTATGGGCAATGACACGGTTTACCGGAAGGAAAGTGCAAAAATGCTGGGAATGATCCTTCATGGAATGCAGGGAACGCCTTATATTTATCAGGGCGAGGAAATCGGAATGACCAATGTAAAGTTCGCTTTGGAGGAATATAAAGATGTAGAAACCATCAATATGGTGAAGGAAAAGCAGGAAGCAGGCTGGTCCATGGAAAAGATTATGAAAGGCATTTATGCAAAAGGCAGAGACAATGCCAGAACACCGATCCAGTGGAACGCAGGAAAAAATGCCGGATTTTCAGAACATGAGCCGTGGATCGGAGTAAATCCTAACTATAAAGAGATCAACGTGGAGGAAGCGATAAAGGATGAGGATTCTATTTTCCATTTTTATCAGAAACTGATTCGTCTGAGAAAAGAGTATGAGATTATCAGCACCGGGGATTTTGAGCTTTTCTTTGAAGAGGACAGGAGATTTTTTGCATATAAGAGACAGGCAGAAGACCGAACCTTAGTGGTACTTGCCAATTTTACCGGAGATAGTGTTGCCTGTGACTGTACGGAAGAAATTACTTTTAAAGAGGGCAGAGTTCTTCTTTCCAATTATGACAGAGATTCTGTGGAAGAAATCATGCAGCTCAGACCCTATGAAGCAATCATGTATTATATGTGATATATAAATAAATGCTGTCTGCATGTTTTTCATGGGGACAGCATTTATTTCACATAATCTACCTGCTTTGCGGTGAGGGCAATTCTGTTATACATAATAGATGAAAGAACAAAAAGTCAGCAGCACAATCTTATTTTAATTTTCCATAATACATATCGCTGAAAATACCCTCCTGGTTTATCAGGGTATCATATTTGCCGGACTGTACCACCTGTCCATGATCCATAACAATGATGTTGTCGCAGTTTTTCAGGGTGGTAAGTCTGTGGGCAATGGATAGGATGGTCATGTTGTTTTCTTTTTTCAGCTGCTCGATTTCGTTTTGTATAAAACGTTCAGAGGTGTTGTCCAGAGCTGAGGTTGCTTCATCCAAAATCAGGATTTTCGGTTTCCTTAAAAAAATACGGGCAATGGCGATCCGTTGTTTCTGGCCGCCGGAAAGATTGCCTCCGCCTTCGCTGATCACGGTGTTTATACCCTCTGGCAGACTGTTGACAAAATCGTATAGATTTGCCTTGCGAAGGGCCTCTTCCACTTCTTTATCAGAGGGTTGCTGTTCCAGTCCATAGCAGATATTTTCCAGTATAGTTCCGGCAATCAAAAATGGATTCTGGGGAACCAGAGCAATGATCTGAGACAGCTGTTTTCTTGACAGAGTGCCAATGTCTGTATTGTTGATAAAAACAGAGCCGCTGCAGTTTTCCAGCTTGCAGATTGCTTTTATCAGCGAGGATTTTCCGCAGCCGCTGGGGCCGGCAATTCCCCAGAAGGAGCCTTTTTCGATACACAGATCCATATTTTTTATAATATTTTTCTCATCATGATGATAGGAAAAATTCAGGTTATGGATATCTATCATATAGGGGCTGTCCTTTTTGGGAGAAGATACCTCTGAAATTTCAGTATAGGAAAAATCATGAGGAATATCTGCCATTTTGAAAAAGTCTTCTGCCAGAATCAGACTTTCGGAAAGTTCGTCCAGAATCCTGTGA
>ERZ1036460.294-NODE-294-length-18612-cov-4.944334_pt1 | contig 18612 bp, 25 predicted proteins | sample MGYA00514229_ERZ1036460 | MGnify/ENA primary metagenome ERZ1036460 (study PRJEB33795, sample SAMN09464921) | human gut metagenome | host: Homo sapiens | place: USA: Stanford, California | collected 2016-08 | study: EMG produced TPA metagenomics assembly of the...
TTATTATGGATTCATTTTTAGGGTAACACAATCCGTCGAATTATTTTGCACTTACGTTATATATGATTAAGGATGATGAGTAATGCAGAATTTTCGACTTGTGGACTTTAACAACATCGAAATTTGGTGGGAGGTGTTATACAAATGAAACTGGCAGACTTATCAACTGGACCAGACTGGGTAGTATATGTTGGATTTATAATATTTGCTGTACTTTCCATAGTTTTGATTTCTGGACATGGAAGTTGGTTAATTTCCGGATATAATACAGCTTCAAAAGAAGAAAAGGCAAAATATAATGAAAAAAAGCTATGCAGAACAATGGGAATTGGAATGTCTGTTATAGCAATTCTTCTATTAATTATGGGGGTGTTTGAAAATATTTTACCGGCATTTTTTGTGTATATTGCATTGGGTATTATTTTAGCTGATGTTGTGATAATTATTGTCTTGGGAAATACAATATGTAGAAGGTGACAAATTTGAATTTATGGAGGAGGAAGTATATGAGTAACAAAGGAATTATAATTTTGGTAATTATATGGATGCTTTTTTCTTTAGTTTGGTTTTTGGCAGGAAATACTGTAAAGGGAATTATATGGCTATGTGTCGGAGTTATTGCCGTAATCATTGCATTAATAAGGAATAGTAAATAAATTTCAGCTAGCAGGGGAATGGAAGTGCTTTATGAATATTATAGTATTTAAGACTATTAGTTGATTTTAATCTATAGCATATTACTGACAATAAAATGACAATACAATTAGATGAAAACATAGCGAATCCATACAAAACAGTTCAAAAATGAACTGTTTTGGAACTGGAACAACGGGAATACACTACAAAGCAAATAGAACTTTGCGAGTTTGAATAGTTGCTACATCTCTGGAAAGCCTTGATTTATAAGGCTTTTCAGAGATGTTTCTTTTTATTGGCTACAAATTGGCTACATCTGCCATTTGGCTACTATCTGGGACTGTTGTTCCGTTGATAAGATTTTCAAGCTGCTGTGCGACTTCGGCTTGTTTGTTTGGATACAGATGACTGTAAGTATTTAAGGTTGTCTGTATTTTTTCATGCCCTAAACGGTCGGCAATCAGAAGTGGCTGGCATCCCATTTCAATCAAAAGGCTGGCATGGGAGTGACGGAGATCATGCACACGAATCTTTTTCACACCGGATTTTTTACATCCTCTGAGCATTTCATGGTTCAGGAAATGTTTGGTGTAAGGGAAAAGCCTGTCGTTAGGCTGAATCTCATAACACTTATCCATATAAGCTTTTAAACAATCAGCAAGTGTCTGGGGTATTGTGATAACCCGGTTACTTTTCGGTGTTTTAGGAGGCCAGACAACATCTTTACCATTGATTCTTTGGAAAGTTTTATTGATGGTGATGGTATTATTTTTCAAGTCTACATCAGCCGGTGTTAAAGCACACAGTTCGCCTACACGCATTCCGGTATAGTACATGGTCATGAAGGCTGTATAAGAAGCTGGCTTATCCTGTACGGCTGTAATAAACTGTTCAAATTCTGCTTTTGTCCAGAACTGCATTTCTTCTGCATTGCTTTTTCCCATGCTCCCAGCCTTTGTGCATGGATTTTCCCGTAAATCATAATATTTCACTGCATAATTGAACATAGCAGTAATCTGGTTGTTGATTGCTCTAAGGTAGGTCTGTGCATAAGGCTTTCCGTTCTTATCACGATATGCAGTCAATCCGTTCTGCCATTTACGGATATCCTTTGGTGTAATCTCATTGATCGGGATTTTTCCGAATACTGGAAGGATTTTCTTATCTACCATATACCGCTTGCTGATAATGGTGGATTCTTTCAGGCGGTGTCCCATATCCTCAAAATATAGATCTACAAAATCCTGAAACAGCATACCCATATCTGCATTAGCTTTGTTGAGAAAGTCTCTTTCCCATTCCAGAGCTTCTTTTTTTGTGGTAAAACCACGTTTTTTCTTGTGGATAGTCTTTCCTGTGTAGTCTTTGACACGCACCTGTGACATCCATTTTCCTGTTGTATCTTTTGTTACTGACAATTACATCATTCCTTTCATAAGAGTTTTCAACTCATCTTATGTAGGTCTATTTGCCAGAAAAAAGAGCATTCCTTCTTTTTAACCGTTCTTCAGTATCGAGATTTTCCGGTTCTTCCATCTCTACACCCTGTGAAGCATAGTAGGCAAGAGTTTTATCTTTCCAATCTTCATAGGCATCTTTAGGCATGCAATACTGCTGGAAAGATTCCCTGTTGTTCTCCCATTCTTCGAGGAACAGGCACATATCTGCATTCTGTTCGGCGGATTTGTCTTTCCCATCAAAAGTAATGGAACATTGCCAGCCATCATGGTGGGGCGGTCTTTTTGTTTCTATAGAAAAGTGAAGCCCGCTGATTTTTTCCAGTTGGAACAGGCATTCCATAACATCAGAGAGACAGTCAAATTTGAAATCCCCTGTTTGATGTCCGAGAAGATAGGTAGAAGTAGTATCAAGCACCTTAGCCAGTTCATTGACCATTGCGATTGACACTTCAATTTCTCCGCTTTCATATTTTTGGATGGTACGGAGAGATTTTCCAAGAAGGTTTGCTAAATCTTTCTGGTTGTACCCTCTTTTTTTTCGGAGTGTTTTAATCCGTTCTCCTATTGTTGAAACTTCCATTTCGTTCATTTTTTATTCACCTCATGGATAATATAACATGAAATAAAACGAATTGCAAGTGCGTAATATTAAAAATACATGTTGACAAATGCGAAAAAGAAACGTATGATATAAATACGAACTAAAAGTGCATATTAAAAGTGCATAAAATAATTTATATGAAATATAGGCGTACTGCAATAGCACTTTCGATAGATAGAAAAAAGAAAAGGAGGATTTTGTATGCAGATTAATGTATCTTATATTACCGCAAATGACATTATGGAGATTCTCGGGGTTGGGAGAAGCAAAGCCTATGAAATTATGCGGGTAATGAATGAAGAACTGGAAGATGCCGGATATAACATCATCAAGGGGAAAGTTCCGGTCAGGTATTTCCAAAAAAAATATTATGGCTGTGAGATGAAAATGGAATGAATATCTTTCAGACAGTAAAAGAAAACGTAACTGCAAGGCAAGCAGCCGAACAGTACGGATTAAAAGTTAATAAAAACGGGATGGTCTGTTGCCCCTTTCATAATGACAGGCATCCCAGTATGAAAGTAGACAAAGGTTTTTGCTGTTTCGCCTGTGGTGCGAAGGGGGATGTGATTACATTTGTGGCAGATTTCTTTCATCTTGCACCATTGGAAGCAGCAAAGAAACTGGCAGAAGATTTTCAGATACCTGTTTTTACAGATAACGCAAAGAAAAGGAATGCCAGTAAGAAAAAAGAAAAACCGAAAAGAACATTGTACCAGACTGAAAAGAAATTTGAAGAATGGGAATGGGAAAGTATCCGCATTTTATCGGATTATCTTCATTTGCTGGAAGAATGGAAAATAAGATATGCACCAAAAACACCAGAGGAAGAATGGAAAGCAGAATTTATAGAAGCCTGTCAGCAGATAGAAAAGATAAATTACTATCTGGATTTACTGGTGTTTGGAGAGTTACAGGACAGAATTGAATTTTTACTGGATAGTGGGAAGGATGTGAAAAGAATTGAAGAACGAATGGAAGAATATAGACGAAACAACAAGGAACAGACTGGAAGAAGCATTGAATCAGAGAGAAATGAACTTTAAAGGGTACTCTCAGGAATGGTTTGAGGATGGGCAGATTGATGAGGTTGCATTTTGTGAAAATTTCCTGCAAAGAATGCCAGTGAAATGTATCAACGGTATCTTTTTCAGCTATGATGGAATGCTGCCGGACAGCGAAGTGGAAAAAGAAATTTACAGAATGGTAAAACCGGTTCTTACGAAAGGGATTTCCAAGAAAGTAAAACAGCTTTTGGAGGTTCTTAAACTAGAAGCCTATTCAGAAGAACTTCCGGTGCAGATGGATCGCATCCATGTGAATAATGGAACTTATTTTCTGAATGGAGATTTTACAGAGAAGAAAGAGTTTTGCCTGAACCGATTGCCTGTAAATTATGAAATGAAAGAAGCAAAGCCGGAACGGTGGCTGAAATTTCTTTCAGAACTGTTAGAGGAAGATGATATTCCTACCTTGCAGGAATATATGGGATATTGCTTAATCCCATCCAACAAGGCACAGAAGTTATTGATTATCTTAGGAAAAGGTGGGGAGGGAAAATCCCGTATTGGTTTGGTCATGAGAAAAATTCTCGGAACGAATATGAATGTAAGCAATATTCAGAAAGTAGAACATAACCGTTTCGCAAGGGCGGATTTGGAATACCGGCTTTTGATGGTGGATGATGATATGAAACTGGAAGCCTTGAAAGACACCAACTATATTAAAACCATTGTCACGCTGGAGGATAAGATGGATTTGGAACGGAAGTCAAAGCAGAGCGTACAGGGGAATTTATATGTCAGGTTTCTCTGCTTCGGAAACGGAAGTCTGAGTGCTTTACATGATCGTTCCTATGGATTTTACCGCAGACAGATTATCCTTACGGTCAAAGATGTACCGCCGGACAGAGTAGATGATCCTTATCTGATTGAGAAACTTCAAAGAGAAGCAGATGATATATTCTTTTGGTGTTTGCATGGATTGAAACGATTACTGAAAAACGAATATCGCTTTACCATCAGTGAACGTGCAAAGAAGAATCTACACGAAGCTATGGAATCCGGGAATAACATTATCGCTTTTATGCAGTCATCCGGGTATATCCGGTTGGAAGAAAATACAACAGCGACTTCTAAGAATCTTTATCAAGCATACTGCCGCTGGTGTGAAGATAATACGGAAAAGCCTATGAGTGCAAAAAGCTTTTCGGGGTACTTAAAAGAAAATGAAAAGAAATATCACATTCATTATTCTACCAACATTCCCTCAGACAATGGAAAAAATGCCAGAGGTTTTCAGGGAGTTCATACACAGATACGCATAGATAGCTACCGCTGATACAGATGAGATACAGATAAAAAAGAATTATCTAAAGAAGCGTATAAGCGTATACCTTTAGGAAAATCAAGAGGTTACAGGTTTCTGAAAAGTATGGAAGATACGTTTATACGCTTATACGTGTAATTTTTAAATTTATTTTATTTTTTAGCAGAAGGGAGTGTTGCAGATGTTAAAACAGCCGGAAAGAGAAAGTAGAAATGTGAACGATTTCTTTTATGAGATGGAGGGCAGACAGATACAAAAAATGAACAAGGTACTGGAAGGTGTGGAACTGACCAAAGCAGAGGAAAGAACCCTGATATGGCTTGCCGGATGGGAAGAAAGTACCGTAGATCATCTGTTGTCAATCATAGAAAAAGTAGCCCGGATACGGGCAGATAAAAAGGGCGGACACGCCCATAAATTTAAGCGTGAGTCCGAGAAGTAATCGGATTGTGTTAAACAAAAATAAGCCCTCGGCGATTGAGAGCGAAATACACCCATCGCACAAACCTACGGTTTATACTCTGCGTATTTCGCTCTGCGAGGCTTATGCCGGATACGGCAATCAGTTCGTAAACAGGTGCCTATGCACCTACTCACAATAAAGTCGGCGAGAGCCGGGAAAGGAGGATGCTTATAGGCAGACATTCATTTATCAGACAAAGCAAGCTGTCCGATGTGGCAGGGCGTATTGATTATATCTCCAATCCGAAACGACAGGAATATCTCTATGCGACCTATCAGACAGAAGGGGCAACACCGGAGTTTTGGAAAAATCTTGCAAAAGAAAATCAGTTGGACTTTAAGGCGAGTGGTTCGGCAGGGAAATGTATCGAGGGACGTGAGTTCATCATAGCACTTCCCGAAAGTTTTGTTCAGTATAGGGCAGATGATGTGGTAAGACTTTTTACGGAAACGTTTCATAAAAGATACTCTGTGGAGTGCATCGCTGCCCTTCATCACAATAAGACAAAGACGAATTATCATATCCATCTGGTATTCAGCGAACGGAAAATGTTGGAGCAGCCCGAAGTGAAGATTGCAACCCGAAATATGTTTTATGATGAGCAGGGGAAGCATAGACGCACAAAGAAAGAGGTTTTAGACGAGCAGGGCAATCTTCGGGCAGGGTGCAGTATTATCCCCAAAGGGGAAGTTTATGAAAGTCATATCTTCACGAAAAAGGATGAATGGTTTAAGAATAAAGCCTTTACCAAAGAAGTCAAGGAACTGTTTACCGATACAATCAACCGATATGTAAAAGAGGAATCAGAAAAACTGTCCGTATTCCAACAGGGCGGCGTATATCTGGCAACCAAGAAAATCGGAAAGAACAATCCGAAAGCAGAGAAGATAAAGGCGGACAATGCGGCAAGGCAGGAATGGAATCGGACAGTCGATGTGGCTCTGGCAGAGGGGATTGCAAAAGAAATGGTAATGGAGATTAAGCGTAAAGAGATTGCTGATAAAGTAGCACTTTCTGTAGCGAGGAATGGCAGACTGCCGGGGCTGTTACGGATAATTTTGACAGCGGCAGTTTGTTTCCTTGCAGAATATATACGGAAAATTCAGATGCCTCCGAAGCCGAAGTTAAAAATTGATATTGAAGAATTCCGGCAGATGCAGACAGTAAAAGAAAAATTGGACAAACAGATTTCCTTGATTCGGCATACAGAGTATGTAGAACTTCCAAAGTTGGAGGAGAACCTGCAGGATATCAAAGGTTTGTTTAAAGGAAAAGAGAAGAAAGCGGCACAGGATAAAATCGACCAATGTAAAAAGCGACTTTCTGGGCAGAAAGACCAGTTGAAGAAAATTGTCAGAGAAAGTGGATATGTTACGGTAAAATCTTTTATGGAAAATTATGATCGGGCATATGGCATTGTGGCAGAGTATCAGAGAGAACTAAGGCAGTGGGAACAGCAGACCGTGAATGGTAAAAAAGATATGAAGCAGGAGGCGGTAAGGCAGAAAGAGAGCGTCCGAGCAAAACTGAAAAAGAACGTACAGCTTGTTAAGGAACGGGAACAAGGGAAAAAGGTGGTTCAGAAGAAAGATAGAGGGGTGAGGTGATAGAAATATATCTAATACTGATTGAAAGATTAATAATTATCGGATATAATGAGGTGGAACATGAGCGATGTGAGCTACCATATTAAATTTAGAACGAAAGTTCTGGAAGGGAGGTAGCATTATGAACTGTACTGTCACCATTGACTGGAAGTTTGTTGTCGCTCTCGGGATAATCCCTGCATCTATCATTCTTGCAAATAAGATTGATCCGGAAGCAGCGGAAAGAGTATTGATTCAAGTGATTAATACTTGCAGAAGCGATATACTTGCGATAGAGAGCAGATGTTAAACTTCTATCCCAACATTTAGGGCGCATACTCTTCGGAATATGTGCCCTGATTTTCATTAGGAGGATTTTCTGTGGAAGAATATATGTTGAAAAAATTTGAAGAAAAACTTGATGAACAGATTGAGAAGTTCTTAGATCAGATATCACATGCATGTAGAGAAGGTTTTGAATATGATAGAGAGAAAAAAAGGGAATATGTATCTGGGTTTCCGATTTTGGGATTAGCAGAAGAAAAATATTATCATAGTAAACAGCAGGAGGAAATCTTAGAGTGGCGAGTCAGAGATGAGTTGGTAAACAAGATTTTTGATTATTTATTTAACACTCATGGATACGATATAAGATGGAGAATTAAAGATTATTGCGAAACTACTGTAGGGTATAGAAATGAGGAAAATGAAAAAGAATTCCCTGTGGAATTTTTCATAGTAAAAGATGGAAGATTTTTAGCATATCGTTACTCTGCTTTTACTGCAGACTATTCGATTCCTGACAACTTACCAAAGCGCTTTTATTTATCATATCGTCAAACAGGTGTAGAGAAAATAGAGAAATGGTATCAAATAATCTGGGATGAAGTGATAGATGGAAAGATAGAAGAAAAATTCCAGAATCAAATAACTGTAGAGAAATTATTTGAAGAATATTTTTCAAAAGAGGAATTTGTACTATATATTGATAAAGTGCGAAAAGCTGTTGCCTCAGCAAATATGTTGATGGGATTTCAAACTATTCAGAAGCTGGAATCCAATAATTTAGCATTATTTAAGGAGAAAATTGTAAATGAGTTACCAGATATTTGTAAAATGAAATATTGGGAAATAACGAAAAAGGGAAGTATTATATCAAAAGTGGTTAATATATCTTGGGAAGACAAGGACATCAAAAAGATCCAGAATAATTTTGAGACGAAGCAGCGAAGTTTAGCATTAATTGGTAGTGAAAAATTTGCTCAAAGTTTTGTTACGTCAGAGTATCTTTATGGGATATTCAAGGAGGAATCAGTATTAGATTATACGGCGGTGGTGTGTGGATATATAAAATGCGTAGAGCAATTATGTGAAAGTATTATTTTTAATATACTGCCAAAGCTTGGATTAGATTTGTATTATCCAGCGCGTCACTTAAAGCCATCTGAGAAATCTGCTCTTTGTAGATTGAAAGAATTGGAAATGAATAAAACATGGAAAGTACTGATGAAAGAAGGCAATCAGAAATATTTTGATAAGGACTTGACAATGAATCAGATGTTCTATTTTTTTGAGGATAATGGAAAAAAGATTTTTGACATAGAAAGCGAAATTACAATAAATCAGATGGTACAATGTATGAAAAATTATTGCAATTTTGATAGGAATGGATATTTGCACAAACATAACATATCTAAATCGGAGGTGGTAGAACGAATAAGAAATAATACATTGGTTATAAGTTATTGGCTTCTTGGGGGAATCTGTATGACAGGAAATAAAAAAACTGACGAAACGGCATTGGGGGTTCTTGATTTTTCATTTGACAGGTTATTTAAAAAGATTGCGTATAGACATCGGTACAAATATATATTTGATTTTGGTGATGGTATTATGCATAAAATGGTTAAAGCACCTCAGGTATCCAAATATTTCTTTGATGAAAAGGGTGTATTACAGGATGCGGAATTGATTTTTATCGAAGTAGAAGAATATCCAGTTGATTTTTTGGAGTTTAGAGATTTTTTGAGGAAAAAAGTGTCTCCTACTGATAAGATTATAGTCGATAAAAGCCATCTTCCATTAAAGATATGGTGGATTAATAACAATGGAACAAAAGAACTAATATACAGTCATAAATGAGAAGAGAAAGGTCTTACTGAGAGAGGTAAGATCTTTTTTTATGCAATCATTCGCGAAATTTACATGGCCTTTTATGAAGCAAACTGTAAATGTTTCCGAAAAAGAGTATTGCTATCACGTGTGCGTGATAGATTATGCTCTTTATACGGGGAAAGGGAAGGCCGTAGTGAAGAGGACGAGCGAGATAAGTAAAATTGTCGGAGTAAGTAAGCGTACACTACAATTTTATGATGATGAAGGGATGATTAAAGTGGAAAGATCTGAGAACAACTATCGTTTATATGACGAAAAAACTTTAGGAAAATTATGGGAGATTATGGTCTATAAGGAAATGGGATTGAAACTTGTAGAAATCAAACAATTGCTAGAGATGTCAGAAAATGAAAAGAAAGGATTCTATAAAGTGTATATTGAACAAATTGAAGAAAAAATCAAAGAGTTAGAGAGACAGGAAAGATTTATTTCTCTAATCATAGCGAAAGGGTTACCTCAGATACCGGATGAAAATTCTAATGTTACATATAAAAGCAGGATTGCCGAACTTAGGAAAGGGTGTGCTTATGAATAATACAGATTATAGAGGTACAGTCAGGATACTTGTAGATGTTATAACTACAGTGGTAAATTTAAGTATTATGGCTCAGATATCAAAGAATTGCTATCGGTGCAATAGAAACTATTCAAAACTAGGTGAGGTTTCAAATGAGAATGCAAATTGTATTTTAAAGAAACAACAATTTGCGAGAAAAGTGAAAATAAATGACAAAAAATATTATGCTGAGGATATTAAGAAATTAAGGTATTTATTAGATGAAGCGTACCAGCAGATGCAGCAGGGCCAATACCGTTATGCAATTTACGATGCGAATAGTGTTATGAGGGAGACCATAAAAATATTGCTTTGGTATAAAAATAGAGGATATGCTATGGACGATTTATGGATGAACATAAAAATGTGTGAACGTAAGAAGTTACTTGGTGCAGATAGAGATTTTATAAACAGGATGTATGAAGTTTATCATATTTGCGAGTGTGAAGGACAGAGATTTAACAAAGGGAAATATATAAATCATCGGAAGGTACATTTTGTGATTATGCAGATTAAAGATTTGCTGAACTTTGTGGAAAGAGAGATATTTAATTTCTGAATTGTGACAAAGGGCATAGCTAAGAAACGCATGGTCTTGGCTATGCCATAATGCTACATGATTCCTCTGAAATCAAATATTGTATTCATGTCACATTCCAGAATATGACAGCAGGCAAATAAGAAAGATACGGTAGGGTTTTGTGTGCCTTTTTCGATACGGTTGTATGAGTAAATAGAAATGTCTATTCCGTTAATCTGGAGTCTTGCGACCATATCCGTTTGCTTTATATTCATGGATTTTCGTATCTTTGAAATGTTTTTTCCAATATCTATATCATTTACTTGAATAATACGATCAATGCTCTCGCAGTTCTTCATTATATTGCACCTCCACGCAATATTCTATGGTGATTTATAAGAAAATAATTGCACGAGAACGCAATAAATGATATTATAGAAGTAATTGTAAGGAAAAGAGGGGGAGAATATGGAAACAAAGTGTCCTATATGTGGAGCACCATTAGCTGATGGCAAATGCGGCTATTGTGGATATACAGCAAGAGGCATTGATCAGGAAAGAGAGAATGTAAATTCGGATTTTAAACAGACAGAAAAGGAACAGAGACAGCAAGGAGATGTGGTTGGAGGATCAATGCTAAATAATATGGGAATAGTGCCCGGAATTAGCAGAAAAAGCAAGACAACAGCATTGTTGCTTTGTATATTTCTGGGTGGACTTGGAGTGCATCGGTTTTATGTTGGAAAAGGTGGAACGGGGATTTTATACCTGTTTACTGCCGGATTATTTGGCATTGGCTGGATTATTGATATTATTCGTATTGCCACCGGTTCATTTAGAGATGAATTTGATTTACCGCTGAAACAATAAAGGAGTGAGAATAGCATGGGATTTTGGGATATAGTAAAAGACCAATTCCTCGATGTCATTGAATTTGAAGATAAGAGCAATAAACTTGTGGTTACAAAATTTAGGAGAGAAAGCGGAAATAATGAATTAAAGCAAGGTTCAAAAGTTATTGTCAGAGAGAGCCAATGTGCAGTTTTTCTGAAAGGCGGTCAACTGGCAGATGTTCTTCTTCCGGGTACATATTCATTAAATACAGAGAATTTTCCTATTTTAACAAAACTGGAAGCATTTCCATATTTGTTTGTATCGCCTGTAATAGCGGATTTGTATTTTGTGAGTACCAGACAATTTATTGACAATAAATGGGCAACAAAAAATCCGATTATGAAGCGGGATAAAGATTTTTCAATGGCTCGTATTCGTGCGTTTGGGAAATTTGCATTCAGAATTTCAGATGTTGCTCTGTTTATGAGAGAGATATTTGGAACCAAAGGAATTGTAATGACTTATGATATTGTGGAATATCTCTCTTCTATGGTAACGGAAATATTTTCAACAGTAGTTGGAGAGAGCACATTATCAGTACTGGATTTAGCTGCTGGATATAGAAACCTGTCAGTAGCGATGCAAGAAAAGCTGAACGAACAGACTAAGGTTATAGGAATACTGTTTAGCGATGTTGTGATTGAAAGTATTTCACTTCCTGATCATGTTGAAAAGTTAATTGATGAACAATCTGGCATCGGTATTGCTAAGGGGGATATGGAATCATTTGTGCAATATCAGACTGCAAGGGCTATGAGAGATGCAGCGAAGCAAGAAGGAGGGTTAGCTGGGTTAGGTGCTGGATTAGCGTTTGGCAACACGATAGCTCAAAAGGTACAAGATGTATCAACTCCAAATAATCAGCCGAAAGGTAAAGTAGAACAGTTAAGGGAATTAAAAGGTTTATTGGATGATGGAATACTGACGCAGGAAGAATTTGATGCAGAAAAGAAACGTATTTTGGGAAACTAAAATAAAAATCTAAGGAATTTAGGGAGGACAGAAAGATGTCAAAGAAACCGAAAATGGTATTATGCAGAAACTGCAATACCCCAATAGCAAAAAATGCAAAGATATGCCCGTCATGTGGAGCTAAGAACAAAAAGCCATTTTTTAAGAAGTGGTGGTTTGTGTTGCTTGTTGTGATACTTGTGTTAGGCGGGATTGGTTCTATTAACAGAATTAAGAAAGAAAAATTTGATTGGGATGAAGTAGAGCTTTGTGATCGACTTCCAAAACCAAAATCAAATGTAGGAACAATTATCGGTAACGATAGTGACCATTTAAGTCTACATGTAGAAAAGACATCTAAGGCGGATTATAATGCATATATAGAGGAATGTCAGTCTATGGGGTACACAGTCGAGAGTGAAAAAAACGGAGATAACTATACTGCGTTTGACGAAGATGGTTATGGCTTAGATTTAAGTTATATTGGAGAAACGATGTACATAGCTCTTGATGCTCCGATAGAAATGGGAACATTAAAGTGGCCTAAGAGTGAAATTGCAGGTTTACTTCCGTTGCCGAAGTCTACGGTTGGAAAGGTTTCTACGGATACAGAAAATGGTTGTTACATTTATGTTGGGGAAACATCCATAGATGATTTTAATGCGTATGCGGATGAATGCTCAGGTAATGGTTTCTCTGTTGATTATGAAAGAGGTGACAAATTCTATAATGCTAAAGACGAGACTGGAAATAAACTTTCATTATCTTATCAGGGAAATGATGTCATGGTTATTCAAATCAGAAAACCAGATGAAACTGAAGCGAATGCACCTGAAACGGAGCAGAAACAGGAAAGCGAACCTACTTCAGCAACTGAGCAACAGACAGAATCTGCGGAAAAATCAAGTGACAGAGCAGAGTTGATAGATGGTATGCGACCAGAGTTTAAGCAGGCGATGGACAGCTATGAAGAATTCATGAATGAGTATTGTGAGTTCATGAAGAAATATGCAGAATCAGATGGAACCGATGTAGGACTATTGGCTGATTATGCAAATTATATGAGCAAATATGCGGATGTGGTAGAAGATTTTGAAGCGTGGGATGATGGAGAAATGAATACAGCAGAAGCAGCATATTATTTGGATGTTCAGACACGTATCAGCAAGAAGCTACTTGAAGTGGCAGAATAATTGGAAGGAGAAGAATGATGCGATTGACGAAAGGAAATAGGATAAAAATTTTAGAAAATAATGAAGGTTTTTCAACGAACACGTCCTATGATTCTAGAAATTATAGTTTTGACCGCAGATATAATATTCGTGATGGGAAATTGCATGTTGAAGAAACAAGAAAAACATCATGGGCAGATAGCCGAGAAGAAAGAAAATGGGTTGCCGATGAAAAGGAGACACATGATTTTCTTTATAAACACAAGGATGATTTGGACTTAGACGGATTGGAGTAAGTATTATTTTATAAGATATTGAACAATGGAAACTTCACAGAAAAATATGCAGGAACAGTTCTCCGTTGTATGGTCAAAGAAATCGGCAGGTTGAAAAGGGCAACCTGCCGATTGATAGTTAGACTTAAGCACAAATGATGATTATGCGTACACGATTTCAGAAAGCACAATTTCTCTTGCGGAGGATTGGATGTTATTCATAGCTTGAAGCCACCTGAGCCAATTAGAAGATTTTAACTGCTCAGTAATGCCTTGTTGTTCTGCCATTTGTTTTACGATTAAATCCATGCGATAATGGGCGGCTTCATTTATATCAGCAAGGTGCTTTGCCAGAGTACCAGACAGGATCAAGTCCATATATAGAACAGGATTGCTCTCCCTTAAGTATGCTTTGCGGAGAGAACCGTATAAGCCAATGGGACGAGTTTCATTATCTTCTGGTAATTGCAAATTTGGGTAGTACATTCCATCTTCGGCAAGAATGTATTCAATGTTGTTTTCAATAAATCTTTTTTTCATATAGTACCTCCATAGTTTACTTGTAAGCCGTCAGAAAGAACTCACTATGAGTCATGGAAATTTGACGGTGGTGAATAAGTTCCTGTGAGGTGAATAAAATTGGTGGCTACATTTTGGCTACAAAAACATTACGGACAAAGTGGATTGTGCGGATAATCAATCATAAAACACACATAAAGCGAACTGATAATGCACTTTATAAGTGTTCGCACGAATGCAAAAGACGAGTTTGAGTAATCCACACAATCACGAGAAACCAGTATTTATGCGGGGCGCAAGCAAATTTGCTTAGTGATTGGCAACAAAATGGCAACATTTTGTGATTATTCAAGAGATAGAAATTTTATTTCATAACGTATATAAAGAAACCTTACTGATTTTCAGAAGTAAAAAACTGAATATCGGTAAGGTTTTCTTTTTTTCTTAATTTTCTTTTTTAGTCAATTCTTTTACGAGGTAATCACTCAATTCCTGAGAGGGTACTTTGGCACGTTTCTGGTAAGTATCCAGTTCCGGGTACTTATATCTCCATTCATCATATTCTTCCTTGCTGATTTCACCGTTTTCCAGTTTGTCAGCTTGTTCCATCCATGCACGAAACATTTCATCGACAGATGAGCCGGGGGCAGATATGGAAGAGTCAAGGCAGAGATGAGGTTGTCCATCTACATTTTTTACCTTCAGACCATACATATCTTCCAGTGCAAATAGTGTATGCATCAGACCTATGTGAGTATCAATATCGGGCACAGTTAAAGCATGTGTGTTGACACCAAAGATCTGAGACATTTGTTTTACAAGATCAATCTTAGGAACTCTGGCTTCAGATTCATACTGAGCCATGCGGACATCTGAGGTTTTTCCCATGAATCCCAGTTGTTCTCCGAGTTGCTTTTGTGTCATGCCTTTGCGGTTGCGAAAATATTTGATACGTTGTCCGATTGCCATTTTTGTTTGCCTCCTTATAGTGGTCATTCGTGTTGCCATAATTAATTGTGATAGAAAATAAAACAATTCTGTTTAGGTTCAGTATAGCATGAGCAATTTCGGATAGCAAGAAGAACTTAAACAAAAGAATTTAATATCCGCATAAAATTGCTTGACTTAAATCAAAATGTTTAGTATCATGCGAATGTAACAACTTAAACAAATCAAGTTAATATAGAGGGAGGGATGCGATGTGACGAACAGAACTTTTATGACAGTAGAAGAAGTTGCAGCGGAACTGGGAGTTTCCAAGTCTTATGCTTATAAGATTGTCAAACAATTAAATGATGAATTACAGAAGCTGGGTTATCTTACGGTAGCTGGCAGAGTAAACACCAATTATTTCCGCAAAAAAGTATGTTACAGCGAAGTGTAAGAGAGAGGAGAATTTGTATGAGTATTTACAAAGATAATGTCACTGGGAAGTGGCGAGTGGTTTATCGGTATACCGACTGGACAGGGAAAACGAAACAGACTTCAAAACGAGGATTTCCTACGAAGCGAGAAGCGCAGATGTGGGAACACGAACAAATGTTAAAGCATGATGCAAAACTGGATATGACTTTCGCAAGTTTTTATGAAATCTATGTAGAAGATAAAAAGGAACGAATCCGGGATAACACATGGGGAACTAAGAATAATATTGCCAGAACAAAAATTCTTCCATACTTTGGGGAGAGAAAGATTGCAGAAATTGAACCAAAAGATGTGATTGCATGGCAGAATCATTTGCTTGCATTTAAGAGAGCGAATGGAAAAGGGTATTCTGCTTCATATCTGCGGAAAATCCACAGCCAGTTAAGTGCCATTTTCAATCATGCAGTTGATTTTTATCATTTGTCTTCCAATCCGGCACAGAAAGCTGGAAATATAGCAATAGAGGAATATAAGGAAATGTTGTTCTGGACGAAAGAAGAGTATTTGAAATTTGCAGATGTGATGATGGATAAACCAGTTTCTTACTACGCTTTTGAAACGCTTTACTGGTGTGGTATCCGTGAAGGAGAGTTGCTTGCCCTGACACCAGCGGATTTTGACTTTACAACGCATACACTGCGAATTAACAAATCATATCAAAGATTAAACCGGGAAGATGTGATTACCCCACCAAAGACATTTAAAAGTAACAGATTTATCAAGATGCCACAATTTATATGTGATGAGATGCAGGATTATATGGAAATGCTTTACGGTCTGAAAGAAGACGAAAGAATTTTCACAATTTCCAAATCTTATCTGCATCATGAAATGAACAGAGGATCAAAGGTGTCTGGGGTGAAGCGAATCCGTGTGCATGATTTGAGACATTCCCATGTATCGTTATTGATCAATATGGGATTTACGGTATTAGCAATTGCAGATTGAATGGGACATGAGAGCATTGATATCACTTACCGATATGCACATCTGTTTCCAAGTGAGCAGACACAGATGGCAGAACAGTTGGATATTGAAAGGATGGAAAAATTAAATGGAGAAAAATTTGGACAGTAAAGGAAGATGGAGAAATAAAATCGTAGCATTCCGGGTATCACCGGAAGAAGCAGAGCAGATTGATGCATGTGTCCGATTGTCAGGACTTAGCAAGCAGGACTATATCACAAAACGATTAACTGATCGGCAAATTGTGGTACAGGGAAATCCAAGAGTGTATAAAGCATTGCGAAATCAGATGGCAGAGATTTATGAAGAATTGAAACATCTGGAAAAATGCAGTGAGGAAAACGAAGAGTTGCTGAGTACCCTGAGATTAGTCGCAGAGACATTGTATGGATTGAAAGGGGAAAATGAATGACAGCAAAAGAAAAAATGACTGCTCCGATTGCATCTGTTGGCGCAGATGTGGAACAGCCATTAAGTAATAAATTAACCAACCAAAGTATAGCAGATTTGCCCGGTAAGGGCAATCTGCAAGCCACAAATAATGCGGAAAATACAGCAAAATCAGCAAATAAAAAGAATCCAGATGATCTGGAAACAGTTTCCATGATGGAATTATACGACACCGCATATCCACCAAAACTGCCGATTATAGATGGACTTCTGTATAACGGAACTTACCTGTTTGTTGGTTCGCCGAAAATTGGAAAATCATTCTTTATGGCACAGATCGGGTATCACATCAGTAAAGGACTTCCATTGTGGGGATTTTCAGTCAGACAGGGAACGGTTCTGTATCTGGCATTGGAAGATGATTATGCAAGGTTGCAAAAGCGGTTATCACAGATGTTTGGAATGGAAGGCAGTGAGAACTTTTATTTTGCTACAAAGTCTAAATCATTAAATGCCGGATTGGAACAGCAGCTTGTGCAGTTTGTAACAAATCATAAAGATGCAAGGCTCATTATTATTGATACGCTTCAGAAAGTCCGGGAAGTCGGTGGAGATAAATTCAGCTACGCCAGTGACTATGAGATTGTGACGAAGCTGAAAGCATTCAGTGACCATTATGGAATTTGCTTTCTGGTGGTGCATCACACAAGAAAAATGGAATCCTCAGACAGTTTTGATATGATTTCCGGCACAAACGGACTGCTGGGAGCTGCGGATGGAGCATTCGTTATGCAGAAAGAAAAAAGGACAGATAACAAGGCAGTGCTGGAGGTGGCAGGTCGTGACCAGCAGGATCAGAAGCTGTGGCTGAATTTTAATCGGGAAAGATGTGTCTGGGAGTTAACTAAGACAGAAACAGAACTCTGGAAAGAACCGGAAGATCCCTTGCTTGAAAAAATCAAAGAACTTGTAACAGAGATTACGCCAGAGTGGGCAGGAACAGCAACAGAGCTTGTGGAAGTATTGCAGGTGGAAATGCAGCCGAACGCATTATCACGAAAATTAAATGTCAGCCTGGAACGATTGATTCTGGAATATGGAATCCAGTATAAAACAGAGCGGGGACACGACGGAAGAAAAATTAGATTAACCTTTGTCGGAAAACAAGCGTGACGATATGTGACGGTTGTGACGGTATTTTATATAGCGTGTCGGTAGTGAAAATATCGTCACTATCGTCACGACCGTCACGGAAAGGAGAAACATGGAAAGAAAATCACAGGTGCAGATACCAAAAGATTTATTACTGGCATTGTTCCAATATCATCTTGCCAGGAATGAGGAATATTTGCCGGAGATAGAAAAAGCATTGATGGAAAAATTAGACAGTATGGTAAAACGTCAGTTATATACAACATTCAAAACAGCATCAACCGAGGAAGAACGGGAAAAGGCAAGACAAGAGTATTTGGATAAGTGTGGAATGCACGAGAACTTTCGTTGGTAAAGATTTTGCCTGATTACCTAATAACAGGAGCGTGGCACGCACCTGTAGATAGCAAACAAGGAGAAAGCCGGTAAGGTGCAGTCGGGAGTTGGCTGGCGAAGTAAGGAGATTTTCAAAAGGGAGCCCTGATTCAGGCAATGTCATTTAGTTAAGACATTGAGTCGGCAGCCTCTTGCAGAGCAAGGTAT
>ERZ1036460.295-NODE-295-length-18519-cov-10.023072_pt1 | contig 18519 bp, 20 predicted proteins | sample MGYA00514229_ERZ1036460 | MGnify/ENA primary metagenome ERZ1036460 (study PRJEB33795, sample SAMN09464921) | human gut metagenome | host: Homo sapiens | place: USA: Stanford, California | collected 2016-08 | study: EMG produced TPA metagenomics assembly of the...
TTTGTTACCTACAATTATGAAACGTAATCTTAGAAGGGTTGCCCCTTGAAAATCATTAATTACTTTGCTATATTAATATTGGTGTTTGAATCGGGACTTATTCAGTCCCTTTTCTTTTTGCTTAAGATATAAGCCACCAATAGCAATATTAGAAATAATATCACTAAATATTCCATAAATTGAAATACTGGTGTTTTCCTTTCTTTAGTAACAAAGCATTTTTTGATTTCTAAGAGCAGCCCATTTAACTTTTTTGTCATTGGATTTTCTCCTTTGACTTTCTTTTTTATAATTTAAGCGTGCCGTAGATATCAGCGACTGAATTAAAGAAATAAAATTATTTTTTGAATTGCTTCTAATCGCAGGAATACGAAATTCAAATATAGAAATAAATAATTTTGATGCTGAGGTTTTATGTCGATAGTGTCAGCAAAAACACCGAGATAATTAAAGAATATATTAGAAATCAATTGAAAGAATGTACTGAACAAATGCAGTTAGTGATTGAATTTCTAGACGAACCGTTGAATAGGTAGATGGTTGTAATAAACGCTAAAGAAAAAACGGCGTTAACGCGTTACATTCGCCACGTGGCAGTGATGGCATGTTATGAGAGAACTTAAGCGCCAGAAAGTGAAGAGTCAGATATTTGTTTGTATAATATTTTATTGTAAAAATTACATAGTAATAATATCGATTAGGTCAATGGAATTAGGAAAAAACTTGTAATTTATAACTACGTTTATCTTTATTGAATTGAAGAATTTTAATAAAATATTTGTATCAAAGGAACTTTAATATGAAATATCAAAAATTAAAACTCGAATTTAAATATGGTCCAAAAGGAAGATTCTATCGTGTTGTATTAGTGAAAAAAGGATTAAACTTAAGAACATTAGGCTGTTATCTTGTTGAAGCACTTGGTGGCGAACTTGAGCACATGTTTTTATATAAAGATAAAAATAATCACTATGAAGATGAAACTTGGCTTGATGACTCATTCTTTATGTATACAAGAATTAAGGAATTTGATTACACAAAATATACTCTTTATGACTTATCTCAACATTTTGATTTCTGTTATGACACTGGTGATGGATATGATTTTATATGTACAAGATATAAAACAGAAGTTGAAATGGACGATGAAGAATTTTCGGATAGACCTCTTATTATCCTAAATGGAAAAGGTCAAGGCATTCGGGAAGATAATATAGGTACTTTATATGATTTATTTAATGGTAAAATTGATCCAAATTTAAATCATGAAATTGAAGAAGAAGGAATATATTTTCCTTGGAATCATCAAATTGATAAGTTTGGTGATTTTGATGAACCATTAGATATAGAAGCCTTAAATGAAAGTCTAGTCTATTGCGATCCTTTCGTTGAAGGATATAAATATTGAACTAGCGTTACTAATCACTTATTGAAATAGTTTAATAACATTTAATTGATATTAATTGAAGCTAAAAGGTAAACATTAAACCTAAATCTTATAAATATTTATATGTATGAATGTTGATTTAGGTTGATGTTTACTTTTTTTATTTTACAATCTAAAAGTTTTCTTATATTCACTAAAGATGAAGTTCAATTAGTAAGTGGTAAATAGAAAAGTTAAGTATTAGTTAAAGACAACGGTATTATCGATACTGAATCCTTTAGAACTTTTAATGTTACCGATTGAATTTTAGATTTTCTCGATACGTAAGAATAACAATAAAAAGTTATAAAGGCGAAATTTAAGTATAGGACTATTTATGTCAGTAGATAATTATTTAAATTTCTTAAAGAAGGTTTTTATTGTCTTGGCTTATGATTTACTCGCTTAAAAGAAGTTTAATTTTTACAAGAATGCTGAATAATTAGATATTTAATTTCCTTTGTTTTTAATAGTTTTTACAAATATCTGTCACTCTTAATACGTTTTAATTATTGCTATAATTAATAGGTCAAAAGTGAGGGGTGCAAATATGAAAAGAAAATTTTTAGCTCTTGTTTTTAGTCTTGGAATGACTATGTCTTTAGCAAGCTGTGGAACTCAAGGTCCAAAAGGTGATCAAGGCATTCGAGGTGAACCTGGAAAAGATGGGGTTTCAGTTAAATCAATAACTAAAACATCGAGCGAAGGGAATGTTGATACATATACAATTACATATAGTGATGGTTCAACATCAACTTTTAGTGTTACTAACGGATTAGATGGAGCTCCTGGAATCGAAGGAATTCAAGGACAACCCGGAGAAGACGGACATACTCCTGAAATCAAAATTGGAAGTAATGGCAACTGGTGGATTGATGGCGTAGATTCAGGGATTAGTGCTAAAGGTGAAGCAGGCGAAGATGGTAATGGTATTACTTCGATCAAAAAGACAAAAACTGAAGGCAATGTTGATACATATACAATTACTTATTCTAACGGAATGACTTATGAATTCACTGTTACAAACGGTGAACAAGGTATTCAAGGTGAACCTGGAAAAGATGGACATACTCCAGAAATTAAAATAAGTGAAAACAACACTTGGATAATTGACGGAATAGATACTGGAATAGATGCAAGTGGAATAGTAGGACCTCAAGGACCACAAGGTGATAAGGGCGAACAAGGTGACCCTGGAAATGATGGAGTTTCCGTTAAGGAAATTAAAAAGACAAAAACTGAAGGATTAGTAGATACTTATACAATTTATTATAGTGATGGATCTACATCAACATTTACAGTTACTAATGGAGAGCAAGGTGAACAAGGAATTCAAGGCGAACCTGGAAAAGATGGCGAAATGCCTGATATATCTATAGGCGCCAATGGCAATTGGCATATTAATGGAGCTGATACAGGTATTAGTGCTAAAGCACCTGGTAAAGATGACATATTTAATATTTCTTTTGTGTTAAATGGAGGCACATTACCTGAAGGATATTCGAATAATTTATCGGTTTTTTGGGGCACAACACTGGATTTGCCAATTCCGACAAAGAAAGGTTATGTATTTAAGGGTTGGTTTACTGGCGAAACAGCTAATGATAAACAATTCTATAATTCAGATGCTGTATTTAAAAATTTAACTTTATATGCTAAATGGGAAGTTGGTACTTACAAAGTTACTTTAGATTTAGATGGTGGAACGTATAATGGGACAACTGAACTCTCGTTTAAATATGGAGAAAGTTATCGTTTACCTCAAAATATATACAAAAAAGGTTTTGAATTCGCGGGATGGACTTTAAATTACGAAATAATTCCTAATAGTGGAATTTATAAATATGAAAATATTACTCTTAAAGCTAAATATGAAGTTGCAACAGAGTTTAAGATTAAACTTAATTTAAATGGTGGAACATATAATGGAGCTAAAGAATTAACTGTTAAAAATAATGAAGAATACAATCTTCCTCGAGTTGGCGTAACTAATGGAGAAAAAGTTTTTGTTGGCTGGTTCAATGGTATTGAAAAATGGAGTGACACTGGAATTTATCAATTAAAAGAAGATATTACACTTGCTGCTAAGTGGGAAGATCTTGAAACTTATAATTTGACTTTCGATTTTAATGGCGGAACTAGCAGCGAAGGCGCTTCGATGTCGATCACTAATAGAGAAGTTTACGAAGGAACTAAATTATTACCTACACCAACTAAAGATGGTTTTGAACTTTATGGTTATTCAATCGGTAATTATTTAATTACCGATAGCTCAAAGACCTTAGATATTGACACTCTAAGAACTGTTTTTGGTACAAACAAAGATTTAACATTAACTGCAAAATATATTGGTGTAGATGATACTCATTTAGGTGATTATTATAGATTTGGGTCATATCCTCAAAGCAAAGTGAAAGATACAAATACAATTGATTCACTTAAAGTAGCAACAGATACTGATGGAGATGGATATTTAAATTTAGGTGAAGACGAATATAAAGAAGTAAATAACTACGGTAATAGCAAAGGATTCTTTAAGGTTGAACCAATTGTTTGGGAAGTTAAAGCTGACAAAACTTTAGTTTCAAGTATGATTTTAGATAGTTTAAATTATAACTATACAATTGATGATCGTACTATTGAAGGCGTTCAAGTTCACAGCAATAACTATAAATATTCAACAATTAGAGCGTTCTTAAACGGGTATGATGGAAGTGAATACCAAGTAGCAAATTATGCAAATAAAGGTTTTATCGATTTAGCGTTTACTAAAGAAGAACAAGCTAAAATTCATGAAACGCTTGTTGATAATAGTGTAAAATCAACAGGGCAAACACAAAATCAATATGTATGTGATGATACCAATGATAAATTGTTCTTGTTATCTTATAAAGAATTAAACAAACAAGAAAATGGATACAAAACATACACTGATAGAATGAGAAAAGGTACTGATTATGCGATAGCTAATGGATTGAGTGTTTCTAGCAACAATCATTCTTATTATTGGACACGTTCGCCTTATTCAGGCCACTCGGACGACGCGTATCGAGTCAGCAACGATGGTGACGTCAGCAGTAACTACGGCGTCGGCAACGACGATCTCGGCGTCCTCCCAGCTTTGAAAATCAAATAATCTAAACGAGAAATCCGTAAGCGAATTTTGAGCAGGATTTCTCGTTTAAAATTTTTAATTATGAAGAAGAAAAAATCTACTCTAGCTGTGATGACAAAAGCTAGAGAATTAACAAAATATGTTTTTGAAGCGACTGAAAAATCACCAAAGAAATTTCGCTTTACACTTTGTACAAAGTTAGAAAATTATTGTTTAAATGTCATTGAATTAATATATAAAGCTAATTCAATGAAAGTAATAGATAAAAGAATCGAACTTCAAGAAAAAGTAAAAACATATTTAGCAATGATTGATTATTTTGCAAATTTGTCTTACGAATTAACTTGTATTACTTTTAAACAATATGAAGTCATTTCGTTAAATGTAGCTTTAAGTATGAGACTATTAATTGCTTGGATGAATCAAGCTAAAAAACAATTAGTTATTAACTCGTCTAGTGACGATTTAATAAAAGGATAATATAGTAGGGTGTTTGGCTCTTCGCCTAATTCAGACAACTCGAACAACGCGTATCAAGTCAACAACGATGGTAACGTCAACAGTAACAACAACGTCAACAACGACAATAACGGCGTCCTCCCGAGATTTAGATGCATTTAAATTGATAGCTAGGATGTAATATAGGTGTATTACATGAACGCATTTATCTAAAGGAATATTGTCCTTTTCTCGCTTTAAAGCGAGATAAATTCAGTCAAGCGTGAATGTTACTTGATAACATTTAAATTGCAATCGCTTGACTTTTCTTTTTATGACTTACGATGAGATTTTTACTTTTGAAAATTTATATTTAGCTAACAAAAAATGTAAAAGAGGAAAAGAACATAAGAAAGAAGTAATTGAATTTCAAATGTCGCTTGGTATCAATTTATGGGAACTTTTTTATGAATTAAAATATAACAAATATCATATTGGAAAATATCATAAGTTTAAAATTTTTGACCCCAAGGAAAGAGAAATTGAAGCTATTTCTTATAGAGATAGAATTGTTCAAAGGACTTTGTGTGATGAATATTTAATTCCTTTAATATCGAAATATTTAATATTTGACAATGCTGCGTGTAGAGTTAACAAAGGATCATCATTTGCTATTAAAAGAGTTAAAGATTTTTTAATTAAGATGCTTAAAAACAATAGTAGAGAAGAATACTTTGTTAAAATTGATATATCGAAGTTCTTTGATTCTATTAATCATGATTTGTTGAAAGTTAAGTTAAAAAGGATTGTTGAAGATGATGATATATTTCATTTTTTAGAAGTTTTGATTGATAGTTATGGACTAAGCTCTAACAAAGGTCTACCAATGGGTAATCAATCTAGTCAATTATTCGCTCTTTTGTATTTAAATGATATTGATCATTTTATCAAAGAAAAACTTCATGTTAAAAATTATGTTCGTTATATGGATGATTTTTTCTTTCTGGCTTCAACAAAAGAGAAAGCAAGGCAACATTTTCGCCTTGTTATCGAAAAAATTAAAGAAGAAGACTTAAAAGTAAATCCTAAAAGTCAGATAGTTTCTTTTAATAGAGGCATCGAATTTATTGGTTATAGAATTCATTTAACTAAATCAAATAAAGTAGTTTTAAAAATTAGAAATTCTACGAAAAGAAGAATTCTCAAAAAAGTTAAAATAAGAAAAAATAATAATGCCAAAGATATAGAAAGAACGATTTCAAGTTATCAAGGTATGTTTAAATATTCTTCTTCATTTACCTTTAAGAAAAGGATAAAAGAGCTTATTAAAGTTGGATTTAAACACTCCTTCTAAATCTTTAACATATTAACTTTAGGACTAAAATATATATCAACATGAACGCGTTACCGAAGAAAGATAAAAAAAGTTAAAAGAGTTATTAAGTTTAATAAATGGAATTTAAAAGTAAGTTAAAGGTAATTTAACAATTTCTTCAACTTTGATCGTCTTAGAATAAAAAATAGAGAAATCGTTTTACCGATTTTCAGAATGAAAAACAAGAAATGCTCCCTTTATCTTGATTAATGTGGAGTGACAATATAAAGTATTATAGTTAATAAATTAATAAAGGATATTGTTATGGAATGGGGAACTTTTACTACAGCACATATTTTGTCTTTACTATTTGCAGTGATTATAAACATTGTTCTATTTTTGATTTTAAAAATGTTAAAAGAACCATATAGAAGAGGTGTTGCTTTTCTTGTTTCTTTATTAGGAATATGTGCAATTATTTATAACTTGGTTAAGTGGGATAGTCCTTTAGAATATTTACCATTAGAGCTATGTTCTTTAAACGCTATTATTCTTCCGATCTTCGTTTTAACTAAATCTAAAGTTTTAGGGAATACATTGATTCTTTGGTCACTTGGAGCTTTAATGGCTTTAGTTATGAATCAAGGAGCTAGTAATTTTGATATTTATGGCGAAGTATTTTTCTTTTACTTCTATCCTCATGCTGTAGAATTTGGCTTACCAATTATTTTTATATTATTAGGTTATATAAAATTAGAAAGTAAATTTATACTTTCAACTTTAGGCATCACAGCTTTTGCATATACATTAGTACATTTTTCTAACGTAGCTATCAATAATTATTGTTTAACGAATAATATTGTCGATTATGCAAATAATGTAATTCAAGTTAATTACATGTATTCTATTCATCCAAGTGGAATCCCTATTTTAACAACATTCAAAGAATGGATTCCTTATTCATATTGGTACATGTATCTAATTTTGCCTATTTTAATAGTTTACTTAGGAATTATATATTTCATCAATTATTTAGTAAAAAGAAAGAAGAATTTTGTTACTTATATTTATTAAAAAATATCGATTAAATCGATATTTTTTAATAAAAAAAGACTTCTTTTAAAGAAGCCTTAAATTATAAACTTTCTAAGCATCTAGTTTGTTTAGAACGTGGGTTATCTTTATATGAGATACCATTTTCTTCGCAAATTTCTTTAAGCTTAGTCTTTGCTCTATTAAGTGAGTCTGAATTCATTTCAAGTTCGTAATCAGTGATTTTGTTATAATCGTTTTTATCAATTGATAAAGTGTGTTTTCCTTCTTCAAGTGGGATTTCAACTCTATGTGTTTTTAAACTTGAAACAATCTTTAAATCCTTTGGTTCGAATCCAAGCATTAAAATATATTCTTTGATTACACAATCAGGGAAAATGCCCTTTGTTTTAAATGCTTCATATTGTTCTTGAGTGATTGGAGTATTCTTTTCAAGTAATCCTTCTGATAAAGGAGCTTTAATTGTTAAAGCGTAATTACGACATTTTCTTCTAATTCTAAGACCAACACCTAATTTCTTAAGATCTAAATTCTTACTTTCAACGTAATAATTTGTTTGATCAAATTCATCAGTAACTTTATCTTCATAAAGTGCCATTAATTTATCATAATCTTCTTTAGTTATTAAAACCTTAGCTTCTATTTCAATATTTGTTGCCATAAATTTATATTCTTCCTTCCAAAATATGATACTATATTAAGGTAGCTTTTTAAAGGATTAAACTATGAACTTTTATATTGCAACTTTAAATTTAAATGAAGCTAACAAAGAAGCTTCAAAGATAAAAGAAGTACTTGAAAGTAAAGGATATACATTCGATGAGACTCATCCAGATGTTGTTATTTCAATAGGTGGTGATGGAACTTTTCTAAGGTCGATTCAAAAATATCATTTGTTAAATCCTTTATTTGTAAATATTAACTTTGGAAACTTAGGATATCTTTGTGAATATAGTACAAAGCAAGTTGAAGAATTACTTTCTGATTTGTTAGATGAAAATCACAAAGAAAAAGAAGTTAGACTTCTTGAATGCCAATATAAAGATGAAATATTTTATGCTATTAACGAATTTAGAGTTGAAGCAATTAATGGCCAAACGATTAGTTTTGATGTTTCTATTAATGAAACATTCTTAGAAAGAATCAAAGGAGATGGATGCTTAATTTCTTCTTCTATTGGAAGTAGTGGTATGTCTAGAAGTATTGGTGGAGCGCTTGTTGATAATGAAATTGAAATGATTCAATTTGTTGAAAAAGCACCTATTAATAATAGATTTTATGCTTCAATTCATTCACCATATGTTTTAAATAACGACAAAGTTATTAAAATCGATAATATTAAAAATGAAGCTTTCGGATTATATTTTGATTGCAAAGCAATGGTGATTCAAAATTTTGAAGGTTCTTTATATTTTAAAATAAGCGATAAAAAAATTAGATTCTTAAAGAATCAAAGAAATAATTATATTAAAAAAACTAGGGAGGCTTTCTTACATGATTAGAATTAATGCAGTTGATCCAATGATGATTACTTGGATCGTAATCGTTGCGATTATCGGATGTCTATTTTTAGCTTTTTGTATTGTATTTTTAAGCAAAAAGATTAAATCAAAAAAGTCCAATACATTAAAAAATCAAGATAAAAAACTCACTGTTAGCGATGATGAATTTTTTAGGTTGATTGGTGGAAAAGAAAATATCATCAATTATAAACTTGTAGGTTCAAGATTAACTCTTGAATTAAAAGACAATTCAAAAGTAGATAAAGAAGGCTTAAAAAAAGAAAAATTCGATGGAATCATCGAAATGAAAAATAAAATAGTTCTTGTAAAAGAAGATTTATCAACTGAACTTAAGGCTTTAGATGACCTTAAGCTCAATTAAATCTTGTTTAATTTCATCAACTGGAAAACCGATAACATTATCTAAACTGCCTGTGATTGATTTTATCAGGCAGTATTTTTTATTATCTTGAATTGCATAGCTTCCAGCTTTATCTAAAACATAAGAAGTGTTTATATAATTTAAAATTTCTTCGTCACTTAATTTATTAAATGTTACATCTGTTTTAATCTCTTTAGAGATAATTTTATCTTTATAGATAATTGTATAACCGCTAATAACAGTGTGTGTTTTATCGCTTAAAAATTTTAATGTATTAAAAGCATCTTTAAGATCGATTGGCTTAAGGAAGACTTTATCTAAATAAGTAACAATTGTATCGCAAGCAATTATGCAAGAGTCACTTTCGACAAGTTTTTGCACAGATTTTGCTTTGCCTTTGCTTTCTTCTAATGCTAAATGCATAGAATCTTTGCTTATTAAAGACTCATCAAATGTTGGTTTGATGATTTTAAAATCGGAAGTGATTTTATTCATCAACTCTAATCTACGAGGTGATGAAGAAGCTAAATAAATCATTATTGAGAAATCTTGTTCATGACAAGAGGAATGATCATAGGGTTACGTTGTGTTTTTCTAAAGTAGTATTTTGAAACAACGCTTCTACATGTGTTTTTGATGTCGTTAAATGTAACTTTCTTTGATGAGAAAAGTTCATCTAAAGCTTCCTTAACATGCATTGATGCGTGACGTGTTAAATGGTCTTCGTATTTTCCATAACTTACAAAGCCAACTGTAATGACTTTTGGTTCGCACATTAATTTTGATGATTTACTGTCGATAACTAATAAGACACTGACCATACCATCGTCTTGAAGAATTTTTCTATCACGAATAACAGCGGTTGAAACACCATTAATATCGTATCCATCGATATAAACATCTTCAGCTGGTAAACGGTCGCCATCAATTACTTTGTGATTTTTTAATAATAAGGTATCGCCGTTTCCTAAAATAAAGATATTTTCTTTAGGCATACCAAGTTGTTTAGCGATATCTCCATGTAATTTAAGCATATGGTATTCACCATGAGCTGGCATAAAGTATTTTGGGTTATAAAGCTTCAAATTCATTCTTAATTCTTGTCTTGAAGGGTGACCAGAAGAGTGAATGTCTACGAAAACTGAATTTGTGATAACATCAGCTCCAGCTCTTGTTAATTGGTTAACAACTCTTTGGATACTAACCCCATTACCTGGAATTGGTGAGGATGAGAAAACAACAGTGTCGCCTGGAATAATTCTTAAGCCTTTGAATGTTCCATTAGCAATTCTAGAAAGAGCTGCCATTGGTTCACCTTGAGAACCGGTACAAAGAATTACGGTTTCGTAATCCTTTAAATCGCCCATTGTGTCGATGTCTCTAATCATTGCTGAAGGAATTTTTACGTAACCGTATTTTAAAGCGATTTCGACAGTGTTGATCATACTTCTTCCGACAATAACGATTTTTCTGTTGTGTTTAATTGTACAATCTACAATTTGTTGAATACGTGAAATGTTACTTGAGAATGTTGAAATGATAAGTCTACCACTAGCTTTATCGAAAATTTCATTAATTGAATCGACAACATTTTTTTCACTAGGTGTCCATCCGTCTTTTTCAGCGTTTGTTGAATCAGCTAAAAGTAAGTCGACGCCTTCTACACCGATTTTAGACATTTTATGAATTTCCATTTCTGGACCAACTGGTGTTAAGTCGATTTTAAAGTCACCAGTGGTGACGATTCTACCTTCTTTGGTATCAACACAAATTCCAAAACTATCTGGAATTGAGTGAGTAACACGAATAAAGGAAACTTTGAATTCACCTGCTGTAATTACGCTATCAGCATCGTATTCAACAATTTTGATTCTCTCTTTAATTTTATGGTCTTCGAGTTTTTGTCTAATTAAAGCTGCAGCAAGTTTAGGAGCGTAAATTACAGGAATCTTAACAGTTTTAACTAAAAAAGGAATACCACCAATATGGTCTTCATGACCGTGAGTGATAAAAAGAGCTCTAATTTTTTGTTGATTATCTTTTAAATGTGAATAGTTTGGAATAACATAGTCAACACCGACTAAATCATCTTCTGGAAATTTAACTCCAGCATCTAAAATAATTAAATCATTTTCACTTTCTACACAATATGTGTTTTTTCCAACTTCGCCTAATCCACCTAATGCATAAATTTTAATAGGACTAACAAAAACATTCTTTCCTGCCATTATAACTATCTCCTAAGAACTAAAAATTTTACTCATTCTATAAAAAATGAGATTAAAAGTAAACTAAAATTATAAAGCTACAGCGCCATTGATTACTTTAAAAGGGTTCTTTTTATCGATATGATCATAGAATAAAACACCTTTTAAATGATCGATTTCGTGTTGAGCTACGATTGCAGCAAAACCGGTAAAGACATATTCAACATCTTTTTCAACTAATAAATCATATGCTTTGACTGTTATTTTATATGATCTATATACATAACCTTGGTGTTCAGCGTCAACGCTTAAACAACCTTCTCCACTTTGTAAATAACTTTTCTTGACTGACTCGCTAACGATTCGTGGATTAATTAAACAATAGCTATGCTCAACATTTTTTTCATCATGAAAATAAATCGCAACCATTTGTTTATTGATTCCGATTTGAGGAGCAGCTAATCCGACACCACTACGAACTTCTGGATGTTTTTCTAAAAATGAATCATCTTGTGACAATTTTAAGTATTCAAGCATCTCTAAAAGAGTACTTTTAATTGATTCATCTAACGGAAAAGAGATTGGTTCGCATCTTTGGCGTAGACTTGGTTTGTTGTCTTTAACGATTTTAAATAATTTCACATCGATATAATAACATTTTAAAGCTAAAGTATTAACTATTATTAAAATAATATTTTATAGTAAGCGCTTTCAAAGAAAAATTAGATTTTCTTTTGAATATAGCAACAATTGTTTTGTACAATATAGTCAATGGAACAAGAACTTATAGTTAAATTATTAGACCTCAATGATGAAATACTTAAAACTGAGGAATATATCAACTTTAAAAATAAAGAAAAAGAATTAATAAGTAATGATGAAGTTGCTCTTTTATCATATAAAAAAGATATGGCGATAGTAGATTATGAAGATACGCTCAAGCATTTTAAAAAAGGCACAAATGAAGAAATCAATGCTTTAAAAAGAATGAAACAAAGTATCGATTCATTAAATAGTCATGAAGTAGTAAAATCTTATAACGACGCATTAACAAAACTTAATTTGTTGATGAATGAAGTTGAAGAACAAATATTTGAGGGTATCGATGATTAGAGTAGTAAGTGGAACATATAAAAGAAGATTATTGAAACAACCTGATCCTAGTATTGCACGTCCTACAAAGGATGTAGCTAAAGAGGGTTTATTTTCATCATTAGGAGATATTAAAGGATTATCATTTTTAGATTTATTTAGTGGGAGTGGAGCACTTGGAATAGAAGCTTATTCTAGAGGCGCATCTAAGGTTTATTTAAATGATAAAAATGATGAATCGATTAAAGTAATTAAAGATAATTTATCTTCGTTAAAAATTAACGATATTAACGTTTCAAAGTTAGATTACGAAATGGCTTTAAAAAGTTATAGTTCCAAAAATATTAAATTTGACATTATATTTTTGGACCCACCTTATAAAATGATTATTGATTTAGAATTTATAAAGAAAATTCTTTCTTATAATATATTAAATGATGATGGAATAATCATTATCGAAACGGATTATCCATTAGAAGAAATAATTGGCGAAACGTATAACCTTAAAGTTTTAAAATACGGAAGAAGTTTAATGAATATCGTTAGAGGATTTTAGAATGAAGAAAATTGGTATTTATCCAGGTAGTTTTGATCCTATCACCATTGGACATATAGACATTATTAAAAGAGCAAGTAAACTTTTTGATGAAGTTGTTGTTTTACTTGCTATAAACCCAAACAAGAAATGTAGATTTGATGTTCCTACTAGAATTGAAATGCTAGAAGAATCATTAAAAGAATATAAAAACGTTAGAGTTGATTATTATAGTGGACTCACTATGGAATATGCTAAACAAATTGGTGCATCTGCTTTGATTAGAGGATTAAGAGTTGTTAGCGATTTTGAATATGAATGGAGCTTAAGTGCTGCTAACGAATTCATTAATAAAGATATCGAAATGGTATTTTTGATGGCTCATAAAGAACTAGCATTTATCTCTTCTTCAACAATTGATGAACTTTATAGAAGTGGGGTTGATATTTCAACTCTTGTTCCTCAAATTGTTAAAGAAAAATATGATAAGTTTTGCGGCTCTAATAATTAGATACACTTTATAGAAAAACGACTTCAAAAAATGAAGTCGTTTTTCTATAAAAAAAGAGTTCGCGATTTAGCGAACTCATGAATTTTAATTATTAGAATTTGAATTGTTCAAGACCAACCCAAGCATTTGCTAAGAAGTCAGCTCTTGCGTATTTGTCAGAACCGTCAATTGAGAAAACAATGTTTGAAACGATATCATTTTTTGAATTGTCTGATAAATCGATGATAAAGAGTGTTGGAGCACTTGGATTTGTTGTAGTTCTAAGTGAGTTAATACTACTTTGATATGAATCAAGTTGTACACCTGTTACTTTATCAGCAATGATGTTTTGATAGTAAGCTGTGTTTTGATAAGCACTATAAATTGTTGAATAGAAGCTTTCGAATTCTCTTGATTTTAATAAATATTCAAATGCAGTGTGACTTTCATAAATATATTCGCCATCTTTATCTTCGATGGTTTGATCTGTAAAGATTGTTCTATATTGGAAACTTCCTTTAACTTCAATTCCTGCTTCTTGTGCTCTTGAAGTAACTTTATCTTTCCAAGCTTCTTCGACTAAGTATTTATTTGCTTCGTTGATGTTATTAGCAGCATCGTTTTCTTGAACAAAGTAAAGGAATAATTTATCTGCATCACCAGTGTAACTCTTCATAGTTTTTCTAGCTTCATCTTTATTATCATTTTTCCAAAAAGATTGAGCTTCTTCAAAAGTTGAAAAGAAGTCAGCAGCTTCACCGTCAATTTTTTCGTCGGTAATTCCTTCGAGAGATAATTGTTTATTCTCGAGCCAATTATATTTATCATCACCGAAATCCCAAGATTGAACCCATGATGTGATTGAAGGAATTGAGAAGATAATTGCGAAAATGACGCCAACGATTAATAAAGGTTGTACCCAAGCAGTTTCTTTAATCCATCTCCATAATGCAACAAATGGAGTTCCTAATTTCTTTAAAAAGTTCATTAAATAATACCTCGTGTAAATGCAATTAAAAGAATATCATTAAACACAAATAATAACAACAATAATTTTTTTCCTTATATACAATGTATATAAAGGTCAAATTAATTAGAAAAAATCAAATTTAAGTTTTTGTTGTAAAGTCTTTGTTGTCTTTTGACGTTATGATTATTAATATTATATCGATATGTATTACTTAATGAAATTTAAAAAGAAATTATTTAACTATTTCTTCGATCATCCACACCAAAAAAGCGTATTAGAAAACACTTATTGTTTAATTATAACAATTTTGTCTGCTTTCATTTTTTCATTTGGCTTTAAAGCTTTTATACAACCTAACTATGATGCAATTGCACAAATTAGTTCGGATGCACATGCTCTCGTAGAAGGGCTTGGAATTAAAACACTTGCTTCATGTGGAGCTAGTGGTATCAGCCAAGTTCTTATTCAAATCATGAAAATATCAGGTGTTGAATTTTTAACTGATAATAAGATGCATGATATTGTTTATTGGTGCTTTTATTTAGGTGTTAATTTACCATTATTTACACTTGGATTCTTTAAAGTTGGTAAGAAATTTGCCATCTATTCCTTTTTAAACGTTGCTTTTGCTTCAGTTTTTGGTATTTTGCTTCCAAACTCTGAACCAACAGATTTTATTAACCAAGTAACTTATGCATTAGGAACAGATATATTTGCTCGTATTACTTTTGGTGGTCTTTGCACTGGATTAGCTAGCGCACTTTCATATCTTATTGATTCTACAACCGGCGGAACTGATATCGTTGCTTATTACATTTCTGAAAAGAAAAGTGTACAAGTAGGTAAATGGTCTTCAGTATTCAACGTTATTATCGTTAGTATTTTCTTAGTTTTATCAATTGTACCTTTAGATCCTATATTCGCTGCACATAATATGGGTGCAATTAGTGTATCATCGGCTTTAGTAATTTTCTTATTTAACATCTTCTATATGATTTTTGTTACTGTTGTTGTTGACACGATCAATATCAAAAATAAGAAAGTTGAAGTTCAAATTATTACTAAAAATCAAAACTTATCAAATGTATTAATCGCTAACATTCCTCATAGCTGTACAATTATTGAAGGAAGCGGTGGTTATACTGGAACTAAAATTTATATAATTCATGTTTCTGTTAGAAAACGTGAAGCTAAAAAAGTCGTTAAAGTCTGTCAAGGAGTTGATCCAAATGCTTTTATTAATGTAATTCCGATGGATCAAATTTATGGCAGATTCTACAAAAAACCAATTAAATAAGAACTGGAGAATAGATGCTTAGAAAAAAACTTATTGCATTATTATCGATTACATCGACACTTTTAATCTCATCATGTGGAGATTCAGATAAAGTTCAAATTGGAGATGAAGTAATTGATATATCTACAAAAGATTATAAAGACTATGAAAAATTCTTTTTAAGTAGTCTAGATGATTTTTATTCAATGGATGGAAAATATAGCATCCAACTTTATTATGAAACTTGTCCAAGTTGTAAAAAAACTAAACCATATTTATTTCGTCATTTAGAATTTTTAAACGCTGATATGAAGAAATCAAATGTTTATATTTTCGATATGAAAAGTAAATCAGATGAAAGTGGTCAAGGCATTATAAATAGAAGTAAGTTTAAAAGTGCTCCAAGCTCACCATCACGTGATAAATTAATTGATGAAATGCTTAATAATGGAGTTAATAAAACTAGTGAAACTTATTTTTTTGGAGTACCAAGTTTATACATTATTGAAAATAATAAATTAGTTGATTTTAAATATGGTAGCGATGAAATTATTGATTACTATCGATATTTGAATTAAGACGCTTCAATTCATATTTATTTTTTAACTTAGTCAAAGAATAATAAATATTAGCGAATATAAAACCAGCTAAAGATAAAGCGAATGTATATAAAATAAAGCCAATATACCAACCAAATCTAGGCAAAATCTCTTTAAAAATTGGAATATCTAAGTTATACATGAACATAGAAATGTAAAATAAATTACCTCCAGCTGTTAAATCATTGTAACCGTGATTTAATACAATTAAGAGGTTTAAAACTTCAGCTAAAGCAACGACGCTAATAAAAACTGCTGTGCCTGAAAGATACTTTTTAATCATCTCTTGGTAATTTGATTTACCATAATTTAAATATGCAGCACTAAAAATTCCTAATGCAATTAAAAGTTCATGCCAAATAATTGAATGAGCATTTAATGTATGATCTTCCCGAGTTAAAACACTTGGTTGATATAACATAACAGCGACGCCACCTAGCATTCCGAATTGTGCCATAAATGCAAATAAAGAGTTTTTAATTTTTTCATTTTTAATAAATGGAATTAAAAATGACGTATACATTGGAATCGCACATAGTTGAAAAGGAAAAATATAATAGTGATATTCCCAGTTAAAGTGATAAGTAACTAAAAGTTGTTTATATACTTCTGTAAGTATTAAAAATGTGCCAGTAATAAAAGGAACTAAGTTTTTAACTTTGCTATTATTTCTAGCTTTGATACCTGCATAAAAAAATAAAGGAAAAACAACAAGAATCGAAATAATCATAGAAATAGTGATAAAAAGATTCCATTGTGTCCGTTGTTCACCAGGAAGAACAGGAAAAAAGTAATCATTATAATGAGTCAAGTTCGACATTTTCTTTTTCCTCTTTTCTATTCATATGCAAAATTACAATTGATGAAATTAAAACAATAAAAGCACTTACTAAACTTAGAACAATGAAAAATATTGCTACACCATTTACTTTTAATTCTAATATCGGTTTTATTAAACCTCGATTTACTAAGCCAAATATTAAACAAAAAACAGTTAGTAAAATATAAAAAATCATTGTTGCTATAAGTTTGTATATAGACTTACTTTCGTCTTTTACTAAAAGTAATAAAGGCAATATCGAGACTAAGTAAATTAAAATAATACTAGGAATAGTTAAGCTAAATGAACTATCAAATAATGACAAGAAGTAATAATCAACTGAAGTTCTTAAATCTAATAGATGTTCAAACCCAGGTTCTTTCATATATTCAGTGAAGTTGATATAAAATGGAACAAAAAATAATGAGAAAAAAGAAAATACAATTAAGCCAACAAAGACTCTATTAACGATAATTAACCTTCTTTTGATTTTAATTTTTGATTCGTGTAAATTGAGAATTCCTCGATAGGAAGCTAAGTTTTTATTAATGTAAATGATATCTAAGATAATTCTTAATAGTAAGAAAAGTAAGAACAAAACAAAAAAATATAACCCTGGATACAAGTTACTAGTGTTAAAACCGATAATGAATGAATTAGGATAAATTACTCGGAAATAATTAATAGTTGAGAATAAGAAAGTAAAGAAAATTACAATCTTAAAAATGTTCAAATGGATTTTTAACTTTAAACTTTTATCGAATTTATCGAAGCAAGATAAAATTAAAACAATAAATGTACCAACGATTATTGGATATGAATAAAAAGCATATATTTTACCATCAAAAGGTATGTCGGTCGGATTAAACAAATGATAAATATAAAGATCTTTATTGTTATTTGTTAAAAAAGGTAATGATACTGACAAAGTAAAAAGAATGATTAAAAATATGTAATTAAGTATTTTATAAAAATCGTTTTTACTTTCAATTTTCCCCATATTTATATTGTAAATTAATTGCATTCCTTTATAAAGGAACACAGTAAAAATATAAATATTTTTAGTTTGAAAAATACACTTAATAGTGTAGTATATTATCCTATGCAAGAAAAAGTCAGTTTTACTCCCAAGTTTAGAACTTGTTGCTCATTTATTTTATTAAGACGATAAAAACACATAGATGTAATATATGAAGGGCTTAAATAGCTCTTATTTTTTTGTCAATTTTGAGGAATAAAAATGATATACAAGTATATACAATTATTGTATAATATGGATAAGGACGGTATACGTATGCA
>ERZ1036460.297-NODE-297-length-18506-cov-8.860821_pt1 | contig 18506 bp, 10 predicted proteins | sample MGYA00514229_ERZ1036460 | MGnify/ENA primary metagenome ERZ1036460 (study PRJEB33795, sample SAMN09464921) | human gut metagenome | host: Homo sapiens | place: USA: Stanford, California | collected 2016-08 | study: EMG produced TPA metagenomics assembly of the...
CTAATTCATATTTTTTAATTTCTTTTTTATTGCAATAGCTTTGTCACTTAACGAAACTTAATCAAAGCTGCTTTTAGTTACAAAATATATTTTCAAAATATTAAGTTATTCTTAAGTTTTGTTTACTCAATAAATTAATAAAAGTAGTTTATAATTTAAATATGAACAACGAGCCTCACGTTATCGAAATAAACAATTTTACGAAAGACTATGGATCCGGAAGAGGTACATTTGACATTAATGTTAAGGTATCAAAAGGAGAATTTTTTGGCTTTTTAGGTCCTAATGGTGCTGGTAAATCTACCACTATTAGACATTTAATGGGCTTTTCTAAACCTGATAAAGGTGAATTATTAATATTAGGTCAAAATATTCAAAAAAATAGAGTTTCATTAATGCATAAAATTGGTTATCTTCCTGGGGAAGTTAATTTGCCAACTTATTTAACTGGAAACGAATTTGTAAAACAACAAATCAATCTACAAAAAGTTAAAGATATTACTTTTTTAGAATCTTTAAAAAAAGAATTTCCGATTGATTTATCGCTAGAAATCAAATATATGTCTTTAGGCGATAAACGCACATTAGCGATTTATAGTGCTTTTATGAATGATCCAGATATTTTAATACTAGACGAACCTACAAGCGGATTGGATCCTTTAAGACAAGAAATGTTTAAAAGATTTTTATTAAAAGAAAAATCTAGAGGTAAAACGATTTTTTTGTCTAGCCATATTTTTAAAGAAATTGATGACACTTGTGACAGAATCACCATCATAAAAGATGGGAAAATTGTTAGCGATTTTAAAAAAAGCGAATTTGATTTAAGGAACAAAAATTGTTTTATGATTGAGTTCGAAGATGAAAATAACTTGAACATATTTGTTAATAGAATTGGAAAAAGTATTGATATAATCGAAAGATTGACGACATCGATTAAAGTTAAGGTCGAAGAGGATTCTGTTAATGATTTATTTTTCTGCCTAGCGAATTTAGATATAAAATCTATAAAGGAAGTCAAAGAATCGTTAGAAACTTATTTCTTATCATTTTATAAAGAGGACAAAATTTATGAAGGAATTTAATAATGAAAGAAATGTAGTTTTGTCTGTTGGCAATTTAACTAAAGATTTTAAAAAAGGTCGAGGTGTTTTTGATATAAATTTTGATTTATATGAAGGCGAAATTTTTGGAATTATAGGAGAAAGTGGAGCTGGTAAAAGCACTATATTAAGGATATTAATGGGATTTTTAAAACCAACAAATGGTGCTAGCTCTATTAAAGGAATTGATGCATATAAAGATGCGATGGAAACTAAAGAATATGTTAGTTATGTACCAGGAGAATTTAGTCTATTTGATTTAAAAACAGGTACTGACTTTTTGAATTTTATGTCTAAGTTAGAAGAACTTGATGATTCTAATGCAAATGAGTTAATTCAAAGATTTCAGCTTGATGTAAAAGCTTATCCTAAGCGAATGAGTAAAGGCATGAAACAAAAAATGTCTATTGTTACTGCTTTTATGAAAGATGTTCCTATATATTTATTGGATGAACCAAGTATCGGATTAGATCCTTTGATGCGCGAAGAATTAATTAATTTAATTCTTGAATATAATAAGCGCGGTAAAACTTTTTTAATTACAACTAATGATTATGAAGAGGTTAGACGACTTTGTGACCGTGTATTAATAATTTCAAAAGGAAAAGTAGTTGATGTTATTAATATTAAAGAAATGCTTAATTCATCAGTTTCTAATTTCGAATTTATTTTGCCTAACAAGAACGATCTAAGTAAACTTAACAAATTCAATATTTCACTTATAAATGATGTCGTTAAAGCAACGATACCATCGAAACAATTAGGATTATTTTTTAAAATATTGTCCGATATTGAAGTAATTGATTTTAGGATAAAATCGTTTAGTTTAGAAGATTATGTAACAAGTAAATTGGAGAGTAGTTATGAAGGAAAGTAAGAGACTATTTAATAAAGCGCTTTTTGTTCAAGCGTTAAAAAGCAATTATATAAGTTATTTAGTTGTAGCACTTGGCAACGCTTTTATTCTACTTGTTGTAACTTTAATTTTGTCTACTTTATCAATTAATGTTACTCGTGATTCTATGGCGAATATGTTTAATAGTGCTAATTTAGAAAGACAAATTAAAGAAGCGGGTGTTTCTTTATATTTAAGTTACACTGAAGGCATTGATGCTTATAACGACACATTACCTTTACTTGGCGATAATATGCCTTTTTTATATGATGGATTAAAAGAAATTAATAAAGCTGGGTATGGTGGATATGATACTCAATTAAGGTTAATTGAAAAAGCTTATAAAACAAGTTATGAAGCATCATTAGAAGAAGATGAAACTTTAAAACATAGTAATGCAAAAGAAACTACAATAAAAAGTGCTGACATCATTCTTAATTTAGCTGGTAAAGATGAGAGGATGATAGAAGCAATCAATCTTTTCTTAAATAAATATTTAGATAATTATCATGAAGGGAAAGATGATTTAATAAAAATTTCTTTAAATGAATCATTGAAAGAATTCATAGTGAATCAAGGCGAATTCACTGAAGAACAAATTAATATTGTTCTAGATGGAATAAATAAAATCTTTAATTTAGGAAAAGTCGATGATTTAAAAAATCAAATCATTAATGTAATAGATGAAATTACAGATAATTTAGCTACTAGTATTGTAGATTTTTATACAATAGATGTTCCTACAGAGATTATTTGTGAAGGTTATTTATCAAATAAAGATTACTTTATTAATAACACTATTCTTGAAGGAGAAACGGTTGGATATCGCGACGCATTATATATTGAGATGGTCGCTAGTGTAATGGGTGAATTATTTAAAGATAATTATTACTTAGAAGCATTACCAACATTTAAAGTCGAATATTTAACTAATGAAAGAGGCATTCCTTATTATTTAGATGAAAGTGGCAAAGAAGTCCTTATTGAAGATGTTAAAGACAAAGATAAGTTAGTCGAAGTAAAAAGCGGAATGGAAAAAAAGGCTAACATCTTAGAAAAACAATATAAAGAAATTTTAACCGGTGAAAAATATACTAAAGAAGAAATTGATAAAGCAAAAAAATCTGCAAGTGCTTTTTATGAAATTGGGCACATGTTTGCTACGAACTTTTTAACACATTATGTCCAAAATAAAGATGTTTATTTTAATGAAGAAACTCATTCAATTAACGAAGAACCGTTAATTGATCGAATTTCTCTCGATTTAAAAGAAATAGGCACACCATATTTATTAAATATGTTTAAAGTGTCATCTCTTGATGAAATAACTAAAGATAAATTCGGACTAGATGGTAATGAATTAATTAATAAAGTTTATGATTATTCAACTGGCTCAATTGCGGTATTTAAATCAGAGTACAAAAAATCTTTAGATAAAAATTATGATTATAAAACTAGTTTATTAGTTGCTTTAGTAAAAGCTAGTGATACTTTAACTGACCAACTTCCAGAAGATATTTATATTAAACTTTATGATTTATCCTCTAGAAATTTATATGGTCTAGTAATAGGAGCGATGTTTTTCTCTTTAGCTGGCTTACTGTTACCGATGGTTTATACAATTTTAACTTCTAATTCATTAGTATCTGAAGAAGTTGAAACAGGCTCTTTAGCGTTTACTTTATCTTGTCCAGTCAATCGAACAAGTATCGTATTTACTAAAGCCATATATCAAATTGTTTCTATTACAACGATGTTTTTATTCCTTTTTGGGGTTGGAGTATTAACTCGACAAGTTGCAATTTGGACAGGAGGTAGCGATTTTGCTACAAGTGTTAGCGTTAAAGATTTAGCGCTTTATACTTTAGGAGCATATTCCGTAATTATGGCAATCGGAGCAATTTGCTTCTTTACAAGTTGCTACTTTAATAAAACGAAATATTCTTTAGGAGTAGGCGGAGGCTTAGCAATTTTCTTCTATGTGACAAGTATTTTAGGTTTATTTGGTTTAAATGTAATGCCTCTAGCTTTAAAAATTGATTCTATGAATATCTTTAACTACATGACAATTATTAGATTTTTCGATGTTCAAGCGATATTGGATGGAGATGTAGTGTTCTATTATGAATTAATTGGCTTACTATTAATTACAGTAATAGGATATGGCGCAAGTTTTTATGCCTTTAACAAAAAAGACCTACCTTTATAATGAAATAGAGTTTAATTTGATATAAAATTATTCTGAGGAGGACAAAAACATGAGAATCGCATTAATCGCACACGATAAAATGAAACCTCAAATGATCGCTTTAAGTGTTAAATATAAAGCTACATTAGAAAAACATGAACTTTATGCAACTGGTACAACTGGACATTTAGTCAGTCAAGCTACTGGACTTAACATTAAATGTTTAAGAAGCGGTCCATTAGGTGGTGACCAACAAATCGGCTCAATGATTGCTGAAAGTGAATTAGACCTCGTTGTCTTTTTAAGAGATCCTTTAACAGCTCAACCACATGAACCAGATGTCACTGCATTATTAAGACTTTGTGATGTTACTAGCACCCCGCTTGCTACAAATATTGCTAGCGCCGAAATCATGCTTCGTGCATTAGAAAATAACGAAATCCAATGTCGCAAAGGGATGAATAATTAAGACCTATTCATCTAATAAAATTTTAAAAAAATAACCTCATCAAATGCTTGAATAAAATCAAGTAGATGAGGTTTTATTTTTATCTTTTAAAAGAAAAAGGAGTGCAAAAGCGTAATTAATTGCTTTTTTAATCTGAATTTATCAATTATTATTCAATTTATTATGAACTAAAAATAGAACGTTAATATTTCAAAAAAATATCGATAATATTAAAGAAAAAAATCACTAAATTTGATACAATTAAAAATAGCGTAAGTTAATTAAAAGAGGTCAAAATTATGATTGAAGAAAAGAAATTAAAAATAGAAATTGAATCAATTAAAAAGGTTAATTATTGCCTTGTACATAATGGATTAAAAATCATTAATTCTATTAAATTTATTAACGAAAGTGATACGACTTATCGTAACTTAAAAGTTAATGTAAGATTCGAACCAGATTTCGCTGATGAGTTTTCTTTTGAGGTTTCTTTTATTGACCGCAACCAATCAATCATTGAATATAATGTAAATGTACCTATTAATTTCGATTATCTTTATCAACTTATTGAATCTTTTAAAGCTAATATTATCGTCGAAGTTTTTGAAGAAGAAACTCTTATCGCTAAAGAAGTTAAAGAAATTGAAATTCTTACTTTTGACCAATGGGATGGAAGTCAAGTTTCAACTCAATATTTAGCAAGTTTTGTATTACCTAATGACACTTATGTTAAACGTATCTTAAAAAACGCAGATGAAATTTTAATAAATGATGGACCAGATCATTCATTTTCAGGTTATCAATCAGGGAATAAAAATTATGTTTTAAAAGAATGCGCGGCGATTTATTATGCACTTTTAAAAGAACAAATTTCTTATTCCATGCCAAAACCAAGCTTTGAAATTTCAGGTCAAAAAGTTAGATTGCCTGGCGAAATTGAGAAGACAAAATTTTCAACTTGCTTAGATTCAACTTTATTATTTTCAGCTTTATTAGAACTCGCTGGATTAAATCCTTTAATTATTTTGATCGATAGTCATGCTTATTTAGGATTATGGTTAAGTGAAGAAAATTATCCTAGCGTATTAATTGATGATAAAGCTTATATTGAAAATAAAGTAAAAGCTAATGAACTTATTTTACTTGAATCTACATTTTTAACTAATAAAGCAAAACCTACTTTTGAAGAAGCACTTGAAAGAGGAAAACATAACTTAAACGCGAAAACAAAAATCTTTACTGCAATCGATATTCGTAGTGCTAGAGCTAGTCAAATTAAACCTCTTCCAATTAAAACTAATGATGAAGGAAAATATGTTCTTTCTTTAGAAGAAGATGATATAAAACCAAACTTAGATTATGAAATTGAAGATTTTGGAGTTATCAATACTAAAATCAATAAGGATCGCTTTGATATTTGGGAGAAAAAATTATTAGATTTAACTAATAGAAACAAACTTGTTAGTTTCGTTCCTGGCAACCAACATTATCAAATATTTACCTATGATATTTATAAATTTTTTAATCAATTGATTAAAGAGAATCTTTCTATTTATTCAGAAAAGATGGAAATTTATAAAGAAGTTTTAGATAAAGTTTTTGATACAAATTTTGAACAAAATAGAGCAATATTTGAAAACGATTATCAAAATCAAAGAGTTAGACTTTTAGTAACTGAAAAAAGATTACCTACTATTGTTCGCGGATTATTAAATAATGCTAAAAGTTCTTTAGAAGAAAGCGGTAGTAATACACTTTTTGTATCTATTGGCACATTAAAATACTTAGATAAAGGTAAAACTAGATATGCTCCAATTATTTTAGTTCCTGTATCTATTTATAAAAATAGTGCTGGAAAGAATTATTCATTATCATTTAGAGATGATGAAATTTTAATCAACAATACTTTATTTGAATATTTAAAAGCTAACTATGATTTATCTTTTGATGAATTAAGAGTTTTACCATATGACGAAACTAGTGATACTTATGATTTAAAAACTTATTTCAATACTTTAAGAAAGAAGATTACTGGAATTGAAGGTTGGACTTTAAGTGAATCATCATTTATTGGTATTTTCTCATTCACAAGATTCATCATGTGGAATGATTTAAGAAATAGAAAAGAAGATTTACTTAAAAATGACATTGTTAAATCTCTTGTTGATAATCGAATCGCTTTTAAAAACAAAAACGAACCAGTAAACATTAATGATTTAGATTTAATGCTTGCTCCAAATAAATACGCAATCCCATTGATGGCTGATAGTAGTCAAACAGAAGCTATTGTCGATGCAAGTAGAGGATTATCATTTGTTTTAAATGGTCCTCCAGGAACTGGAAAATCTCAAACCATCACTAACATGATTATCAATTCTTTATATAATAAGAAAACAGTTCTTTTTGTTGCTCAAAAAATGGCTGCTTTAGAAGTCGTTAAAAAACGTTTAGATGAGACTGGAATTGGTGCTTTCTGTATCGAACTTCATTCTAATAAAGCTCAAAAAAGTGATGTATTAAATCAAATCAAACGTATTTTAGATATTGGTAAACTTAAAAAACCAGAAGAATATGATGTAATTTGTGCTCGACTATTAGAAAAACGTAATGAATTAAATGACGACCTTAAGAAATTACATAAAAAGAGCGAAAACGGATTTGATCTTTATGACAATATTATTTCTTATGAAAAACATAAAGATGAATTTAAAAACATTAAATTAAGTGGTGTTGATTATTCACTTATTAATAAAGATAAATATTTAGAAACTATTAGTTCAATCGAGAACTATATAAAACTTAAAAAAGGAATTGGAGATAAATTCATTAAACTTTTTGATCCAATCAAAATGAATGAATATTCAATTTCGTTAAGAAGTGAATTAAAAGAAGCTCTTGATCAATATTCTTTAGCTTTATTTAATTATCAAAATACAAATACATTAGTTAATAAAGACCCTTCATTTACTCAAACTAGAGATAATTATTTAGCTCTTTATAACCTTGTTTCTTATTATGAAAGTAATAAAGATTCAATTTATAAGAACTATATTTTATCAAATGATGATGTCACTAAAACGTCGATTCAGTCGATACTTTTAAATATTTTACAAAATTCAAATTCATATAAAAATTATAGAGAACACTTTAACGAGGGCTTATTAACTTTAGACTTAACAAAATTCTATTATGATTATAAAGAAAACGAAGAAAGTGGATTTGTTAAAAAGATGTTCTTTGTTAAAGGAGCTAAAACTAATTCTTTAAATAAAGAAATTTATCGTTTTGCAAAATCTAAAAATTTCATGTCTAGTGAAGAGATGCTAAATTTCTTAGATGGTATGAAAAATATCCAAAAAGAATTTGTTAATTTAAAAGCTTTCGCTCCTCAACTTCTTACTTATTTTGGTTCTGATTATCAAGATGCAAATACTGATGTCGAACTTTTAGTTAAGAAAATTACTGTTTCTAATGAATTTAAATGTTTATTTAATGAAGTTACTTCAAGTGATGTCTTTAATTTGATTCAAAATATTGAAGCATATGGAATTTCTAAATATAAGATTGTTGTTGAAAATACTTTAACAATTGAAAAAACATTATTAGAGAAATTTAAATTTGATGTTTCAATAATAAAATTCAAAAATTATTTCATTGAAACTAACGAATACATTAATTCTTTAAAAGATAACTTAGAAAAACTTAAAGAATATATTCTTTTTTATAATGAGAAAATCAATCTTGAGCAAAAGAATGTTGGTAACTTAGTTGAACTTTCGTTAACGAATATAGTTGATGATGAAGATTTGGTTAATTTATATAAGAAAGAAGTTAACTATAACTTAGCGATGATTAGGATTTCTAATGATAGTGATCTTAATTTATTTAGTGGTACTAAAGAAAACGATGTCATTGAAGCTTATAGAAGAACAATTAATGAATATAATGAAGTTACATTAAAAGAAGTTGCTGCTAGACTTTCAAAATCGACATCTACTTTCTTTAATAGTAATAACACAAAATTAAGTAATGAATTTGTTATTTTAAATAAAGCTATCTCTAACGGAGGCAGAGGAATATCATTAAGAAATCTTTTTGATTCAATTCCTAATATTTTACGTGAACTTTGCCCATGCTTTTTAATGTCTCCTTTATCAGTTGCTCAATATTTAGATCCTAAAAATGAACATTTTGATATTGTTATTTTCGACGAAGCAAGTCAAATTACTACAAGTGATGCAATCGGAGCTATTGCTAGAGGGAATAGCGCAATTATTGTTGGCGATGAAAAACAACTTCCACCTACAAGTTTCTTCCAAGCTAATACAAGTGATGAAGAAGATTTCTTTATCGAAGATGGTGAAAGTGTTTTAATGGATTGTTTAAATATTTCAATGCCTAAAAAATATCTTTCATGGCATTATAGAAGTAAAGATGAAAGTTTAATTGCTTTTAGTAATGCGAGTTATTATGATAATAGACTTTTAACTTTCCCTTCACCAAACAGTATAAATGGAGCTTTAACTTATAATTACGTCGAAGATGGAATTTATGAAAATAGACGTAATAAAAGAGAAGCAGAAGAAATTATTAAAGAAGTAGTAAGACGTCTTAAAGATGAGAAATTATCTAAAAAATCGATTGGAATCGTTACTTTTTCAATTGCTCAACAATCTTTAATCGAAGAAAAACTCCAAGAAGCTTTAAGAAAAGATTCAAAATTTGAAGAAGCTTATTATTCACAAAAAGAAGAATTGTTCATTAAAAATCTTGAAAATGTTCAAGGTGATGAACGTGATGTAATTATCTTTTCGATTTGTTATGGCCCAGCAAAAGATGGAAAAGTTAGCTTAAACTTTGGTCCGCTTTCAACAAATGGCGGAGAAAAACGTTTAAATGTTGCTGTTAGTAGAGCAAGAGAAGAAATGGTTGTATTTACTTCTTTAAGAAGTGAAATGATTGATTTGAATCGTGCTCAAAATAACGGATCAAGAGGTCTTAAAGAATTCTTAGAATATGCTCGTAGAGGCAAAAATTATATTCTTATTAAAAACGGTGATCAAAAAGAATATAAAGTTGGCATTGAAGAATTTATTGCTCGTGATTTAAATAAACGTGGTTATAAAACGCACATCAACGTTGGTACAAGTGATTTTAGAGTTGATATTGGCGTTGTTGACCCTAATGATGATTCAAAATATATTTTAGGAATTTTATGCGATTCTAAATCTTATGTCGAAAGTAAAACTGCTAAAGATAGAAACGTTACTCAAAAAGCCGTTTTAAATAGATTAGGTTGGAAAATTATTAGAATCTGGTCATTAGATTATTTCGATTCGCCAAATTATGTAATTGATAAAATTATTAATGCGATCAATAATCCTGAATTTGATAATGAAAAAATAGATTACAATATTCCTCACATACCTTTTGAAAAAGATGACTCAGTTTTAAATTCAAATCATGCAATTGATTATGTTGCAACAAGTTATATTAAAAAGACCGATGACTCTGAAGACTTCTTCGCTTATCAAAATGAAGTAAGTAATGTTTGTAAATATTTTATTAAAAATGAAGGCCCAATCAGTCAAAAGTTACTTGTTAAAAAAGTATTAAATCAATATGGAATTTCTAGAAATACAAAGCAAACAAAAGAAATTTTCTATAAGATTTTATTAGATTTTAAAGCGACTTATACAGGACAAGTAGCATTTTATTGGCTTGATGAGTTACAATATCTAAATCTATCTAAATACCGCAAGAGTAATGGCGAACGTGATTTTGTAGATATTCCTAAAGAAGAAATTTCGATTGCTATAAGTGACATTATGAGAAATAAACTTTCTCTAAATGAAGTTGAACTTGTTAAAGAAATTACAACTGCATTTGGCTTTAATAAAGTAAGTGATGTCACAAAACAAGTTTCATTACTTGGAATTGAATATGCTTTAGAGAAAAAGATTATTAGAAAAGACGAGGATGGTATTTATTACTATCTTTCACAAACTAGAGTAGAGAGGTAAAAAGATTAATGAAAGTTATATGCCCTGGATGTGGAAAATTAATTGATATAAATAGTAAAACTGAAAAAGTATACTGCAATGAATGTGGAAATACTTTTACTCAAGACCAAGGTTTAGAAATTTTAAATAAAAAATATAAACTCTTTCAAGATAAAGCTTATAAAGCTTGTTATCATGAAAACGACTATAAAACAGCTAGAGAATACTATAAAGAATCTTTAGCTATTAAACCTAACGATTTTTGTTCAATTGTTGAACTCATTTTATGCGATTTATATGCTCAAAAATTTGATGCTCCAGCATTTAATAAAATTATACCTACATTAGATTCTTATGATGTTTATTTAAATCATGAAAATACTTTTGTTTATTTAAGTTTCTTGCGTGATGTCATTAAGCAAGTCGAAGTATTTAACGAAGAAGGTTTAACAAGATTAAGAAATGAAAATGGTGAATTTCTTAATTTAAATTACTTAAATTATTATCTTAATGGAATGAAAGATGCTCTTATTGCTTTAAAAGAATTACAAACTTATATTCCTTTATGTAGTGAAGAAGAAAAAAAGGAATTTATTGAAAATGATTTTGATGTCGTAAGTAAACTTCAAACAACAATTAATTTTTTAGAAGAACATATTAATAAAGAATATAAAGTCAGTGAAATGGCTAGCGAAATTGAATCGTTAGATGTTGTTTCATTTGACGAAAATAACGAAAAAAGAATGAAGTTTATTTATGTAGCGGGTGGCATTATTATTGCTTTATTGATAATTTGTGTAATCTTAGTAGCTACAATTGGAGAAATGACAAATTATTTGATTGCTTTAACATTTGTTCTTCCACTCGGATTATATGCTGCAGCAAAGTATTACTACTCTAAAAATTTTGAAAAAAGAGAAAAATAAAAAGAGCTTCGGCTCTTTTCTTTTACTTTTTTAAAGATAAAAAAGGCTATATAAAAAACTCTCGATGTCGTTAATATCACGATGTAATCGAGAGTTTTTAGTTATATTAAATTATTTTCCGTTAAATATTTAAGTAATTCTTTACATGCATTGTAGCGATGTGAAATTCTATTTTTTTCTTCAGGAAGAAGTGTTGAAACACTTACTTGATATCCTTTTGGAACAAAAATAGGATCGTAGCCAAAGCCATGTTCACCTTCAACTTTTGTATTAATTGAACCTTCCATTATTCCTTCGAAATCTAATCTTTCACCTTTTTTATTTAAATTAAGTAAAACAAAGTGAGCAACGAATTTAGCTTCTGAGCCAGGATATTTTTTAGTGAGTGACTCATTTAAAATTGCTTGGCCGCCATTTTCCATTGCGTATCTATGGGAATAAATTCCAGGGAAATGTTCTCCTAAAGCTTCAATTTCAATTCCTGAATCATCGCTTAATACTGGAAGATCAGTGAATTTACTTACTTCATTAGCTTTAATGAAAGCATTATCAGCATAAGTTTTTCCATCTTCAATCGGATCTACATTAATGTTAGCTTCTTTTAAGCTTAATAATTCAACTTTATTAGCTAACATGTTTTTAAGTTCTTGAATTTTGTGATCGTTATTGGTTGCTACAACAATTTTTAACATAAAATTACCTCTCAAATAAATAACTACTTAATTTTATATTCTTTAAAACTATCAGGCTAGGAAAAGTTAAAAGATAATCCTAAAATAATAACTCTTTAAGCATTAGAAATTCGATCAACAATATCGATTATCTAAGGGCTTAAAAATCAACAAAACTATAAAATATTAAAAAGCGATGAAAGTTCTATTGTAACAAAAAATAAAAAAGTACTGACTTAGTCAGTACCATAATATTCAGTTTGGAGCAGGTGACGGGAATCGAACCCGCGTAATCAGCTTGGAAGGCTGAGGCTCTACCATTAAACTACACCTGCGTGCTAAATTATTATCATCCAATTGAAAGAAAAAAGCAAGCACTTTTTTATATTTTTCTTAACGTATTTGTGACAAGCTTTTTTCTTTAACGGATGAATCCTTTAATTTTTTAAGAAATTAACAATTTCGTTCATCAAGCCGAAATCTAAATCGCAAAGTTTATTGAAATTTGTTTTATTGGCCAAAGTATTTTTTTCTTCATCACTTTCAATTTTATTTAATTCTCTTAAATATTTATTTAAAGAAGTGACGGCATCAATTGTATAAGTGACATTATGCAACTTACCTGAACACTCGATAAAATTAAAGTTATTGTTTTTGAACGCCTTTTTTAAAATAAGGAATGAGTTATAATAATCAACAATATTGTCATCGATAGAATGACAAATTAACGCCTTACCTTTATAGTTTGATAAGACTTCAACCGCCGAAATATCTTTATATTTATGATTATCTTTTTCCTCGATCTTTTTAAGACTACGATATAAGAATTTGACCGGTGAAGGTATTGAATCACTAAAAATTTGTTTTAACGATATAAATCCACTTAATGCAACAACTTTACTAACTTCTGGGTGATACTTTAAAACACATATGGCATTGAAGGCTCCCCAACTATGGCCTACTAAATAAACATTTTTAAATGTGTTTTTCTTTTTAATTATAGTTAAACATTCATCAAGATCGCTTAGGCCTTGAAGAAAACCGTTTGTTTTATCGCCTTCACTTAAAATAGTTCCTTGATAATCAAAACCTAAGACAGTAAATCCTTTATGTGCAAGAAATTCAATTTCTTTCATATATGCTTCGTGTCCTCCACCCATTCCATGGCAGAAGATTACTAATGTGTTGAAATCAATTGGATCGTAATAGTAATAATATCCTTTTAATGTAAAACCGTTTTTGTTTTTAAAACTAAAATTTGTAGTACGTAAATTCTTAAAATCGCTTGCATGAAAATATTTAATGCCTGGCTTATTATCGCATCTACTTCCAAATAAATTATTATGAATTTTTCTTACTAATCTACCCATGCTTATATTCTATCTCTAATAGATTATAATTCAACATAAGTCATAAAATAACAATGTTTTAAGTCTTTCTACTATAAAATTTAATAACGTTAAAAAAGTGTTAACTTAAAAAGACCTCGATTTGACACGAGGCCTTCGTTTGAAAATCAATTTTAAATTATAAACTTTCGACAGGTGCTGGAGATGGTAGTTCACCATATAAAGCACTAACATCAGTTGTGCCTGGAGAAGTGATGAGGCCACAAATTGTTGATTTACCACTTGAACCACCTAAATCAAGAGCGCATTGTCCTTCAAAAGAAATTGAATTTTCATCGACGACTTTGAATGTCCAAGTAATACCCGTCCAAGTATATTGTCTATATAATCCAATAGTGATACCAAATCCACTATCATCAATAAGACCTGAAAGTAATGCTTCACCAAAATATTTAGCGCTATCGCCAGTAATTTGGAAAGCATCACCAGCTTCGTTTGCTGTTAATAATCTTGTATCAATAGATTTGAAATCTAAATCATAATGATCTGCTGGAACATGAAGTTTGCTAAGAGGAAGTGCTGTTAATTGGTTGTCAGGAAGTCTATTACCGTTTTCATCAAAATTTAATGATTGGTCAATAATTTCTTCGTTGGTTAACCATTCTAAATCGCCAGTTGTGTCGTTCATAGCTACGTTATTAACTTCAAATGTGCCATCTTCACGCTTTTCTAATCTAGCATCGAGCCAAGTTAATGTTCCGAGTGCTGGTTCTGTTTCACTCATTAAATCAAAAACATCAAGAGCTACTTTTTCGCCATCTTTTAAAATTTGGTGAGTGTATAAATCATGTGATGAACCATATTTAACAGTGTAATTATTTGGGTGCTCTTTAAATTTAGCTAAAACTTTATCTAAAGCGTCAATTAGTTTTCCTTGAACAGGTTTTTTACCATAGACAGTTTGATCTTTGTATTCAAAAGTGATTGAACCGCTTAAAGATTCGACAAAAATATCTCCTCCAAAATTTGTTGAGCTATATCTATTTGTATAGTCTTTATATTTAAAGTCAATTCTTGTGATGGTTTCATTTTCTAAAGTGGCTGTTACTGATTCAATGCCGCTACTAATACCAATAACTTTATAAATATATCTATCTAACCATTCGCCTTTAACTTGGATTGGTCCATCTTCAGTAGTTAAAGTGAATAAAGAAGCAGTCAATTCTGAAAAAACGTTTTCACCAATTGACGAATCCATTGTTAATGGGGTTGAAGTTCCTTCATCAATTAAATCACGGAATGAAACTTCGTTTTTAAAGTTTAAATATTCGAAAACTTGTGTTCTTGAGACTTGATTATAAACGCCTTCTTCAGTTGGAATAGTGATTAATTCGGTTGAATCAGATCTTTGAAGTGAACCTTCAGCTTTAAATCTAACAAGATCGGTATTTTCGATGTGGTCGTACTTATTATTAACCTTATATGTTACTGAGATATTATTTTGACAGTTAAATGGATTATCATATTTTCTACTGTTGACAGCTTCAAGTTTTGAAACGAAGTCGCCTTTGAATTTTGCTAAAGCTTTTTCTAAAGTCTCTCTTTTGACTTTTAATGCTCGCTCTTTTTGTTCCTCTTCTGTAAGACTTGGGCATTCTTCACAAGATGTGCATTCTTCACAAGGTGGGCATGGTTGTTCACTAGATTCACACGATGCTAATGAACCTAACAACGCCAAACCGATTATTAAATTTCTTTTTTTCATATGGTTGTTCCTCTTTTCTATGTATTTCAATAATAATTTTCAAATTTAAATGAATCGAAAAAAATTGTTTACTCTTAATAAAAAATTAATATTGAATTGTTACATTTTGTATCGAATTACTACATATACATAAAGAAAATATGCGTTTTGTGATTTATGGAACCTAAAATTTCCAATATTAAGATTTCATTAAGAGATAGCAAAAAAGTAGTTACTAAAATTTTTAAAGATTTAAATTTTTTATATAACTTCTTAGCCGCTAGGCAAAAAGAAGGGTTCATTATTAAAAGTAATGAATCAATAATGTTGCGCGTTAAGCTGGTTTATAAGATTCTATCTTCATAAACTATGACGTCCTTTCTGTGGATTAGGTGTTTCGTTACTCGTTAGAAACACCTAATCTTTTTTTCTACCAACTTTTTAAGTTTCAAAAAATGATATTTTAGTTGTTAAGTTTTTTTGACATTAAGATAACATTAAGAAAAATTAACTTTTAAAGTTTCAGACTTAAAAATTACTTAAAATTCTTTTATCGAAAGGATCGTACGTTTATGAAAAAATCAAAATTTTTATCGGTAATAGCCGTTGGAGCATTACTTTTAGGAACTGGTCTTACTTCTTGCGCAACGACTTGCCCAGAATGTCCAGATAATCCTCCAATAATCGAAACTATTAATAATTATGGGGTAAGCGTTAAAACAAGTTTAGGAGGAACAATTACTCCTAGCGTCACTACCGCTAAAGAAGGAGAAGAAGTCACATTTACTATTGTTACAGAAACTCATCATATATTAAACAGTATCAAAGTAAATGGAACTGAAAAAATTGAATCTATTAAAGATAATAAAGTAGTAGAAAAAATGGTAAAAGATGGTTTACATATTGAAGCTACTTTTATTGAAGCAAGTTATCCAGTTACAGTCGAAGCAACTGAAAATGGCAAAATCGAATCTAGCATTAAAGGTGGAGAATTCGGAGACGAAGTTGTTTTAACGGTAACAGCAAATCCTGGATTTAAATTGGAGTCATTTACAGTCAATGGAGAAACAAAAACTACTGAGTTAGTCGAAGGAAAATATAAAACTACGTTAAGTGAAAAAGGAATTAAGGCATCAGCTAAATTTGTAGCTTTAGCTAAAGATGAATTAATTAAAGAATTCGGAGAAAAAACAACTAAAGCAGTTGAAATCGAAAAAACAGGCGTGGTTAAAACTTCAATCTTTGAAGCCGTAAATATACTTGGTACAACAACAACTAAGTTTGAAAAATTCACAAGTCAAGAAGAAGGAGAATATGGAGTTGTTACAGAAACTCGTACCAATAAAACTGGTACTCCAACTTCAAAAAACGTAACCAAAAATACAACTAAAGATAAAACTCTTTACACAGTCAAACAAACATATCAAGTAAAAAACGGAGCATTTGAAGCAACACCTAGTTCAACAACTATCAGCACAAGCCAAGGTGATAAACCTTTTATACCAGCTAATGGAAGCGGATATTTAGGAGATAATTATTTCAAGGGCTATTCAGCAAAATTTGGTGTTACAAATTTAAACAAAGCAGAAAACTTAAAGTTTACATTTAAAGGCAGTGAAACAACAATTGCTTATGGTGAATACGCTTTAAATTCATTCACAAACGCTGCAACTTACACAACTTTTACAGGAATTTTCACCTTTGATGGAGAAAGAATAACTAAAGCAGAGTTTGAACAAGAGAAGTTCTTCGATGATCAATTTAAACGTGAAGAAGATGGCACAATTACTTTTATTAAAGATGAAAACGGGCAACTTCCTGAAGGTGAAATCAATAAGAAAACATTAACTCTTACATATGGTGAAGCAGGCACAGAAGAAGCAGGAAAAGCTTTACCTAAATACGCTGATTTTGTTACTAAAACTATCACAACAGAAGCATTTGAATCTGTCACCCAACCAGATTGGACAGTTGTTGAAACTCCAATCAGTGATTTAACAAAATTAGTTATTAATCATGATTACAAAATTAAATTAAGTGGCGAAAAAGATAAAGAATTCGGTGAAGTTAAAGTAGAAGTTAGTTCATTCGGAGGAGACAATAGCGTTGTACATGCAAATTATTCTTCATTTGATAAAGCTGTTGTTTTAAGTTCAACAGCTCCATTTAATGGATCGATTACGATTCGCGGATATCATTTTGTAGAAACTCTTTATGTAACATTCGGAAATGCAAAACTTACTCAACTTGAATTAGGAAAAACAAATTACGCAACCGGAAAATTAGATCATGAAGCAACTGTACTCCCTTCGGAAACAGTTGAATTAAGTGTTAATGCAAATGATGTTGGATGTGATACGACTGTTGCTTTTCATTTATCATCATCAACACCTGAAGCATTAGAAGGAGCAAAAGTTACTAAATCCCAATATGGGTCAGGATATGAATTTGTTGCTGGTAAAAATAGTGGTGTTATCGAAATTGTTGCTATTTCTTCACAAGATTCTAGTGTCATCAGTAATAAATTTACCGTTACTATCCAAGAAGGTAGCAAATTTGATATAAACACAGATTTACTTGGAACATATAGAACAAGCTCTGATTCAGTTTCATCATTGAAAGGCGACTTAGTTATTAAAAGCATAACTCCAAGCGCAGATTCAGGCTATGAAGGTAAGTATACTTATGATGGAAAAGAAGCTGATTTTTATGCTTTTGATGACGGAAGAGGAAATTATCAAATTACCTTTGGTGGATCTGGAATTCCAATGACACTTTCTCCAACAGGAAATGACACTTCATATTTATATAATGTCCTTGGATTCAATATCGCTTCTGAAAAAATTGCAGATGGTTTTAGCGTAAAATTAAGTGCATCAATGATTATTAATACGGACGAAAAAGCACCTACAATTGATAGTTTAATTCTTCAAAAAACAACTATTTAAAATAATAAATTTTCTTAAAAAAAAGCGCATCTCTTTTTGAGATGTGTTTTTTTAAGAGAAATATATTATATATATTCGATATCTTATATCAATATTAACATACAATTAAAATACTATTTTAAAGTAACTTTTATACTAGTATAAAACTAGTAAAATATGTTCAACATTTTTCTTAAGAAGGAAATATCCTAAAGATTGTGTAAACAATTATCAAACCCCCTAGGGGGTTCGC